>JAABUY010002754.1_pt1 | contig 20384 bp, 18 predicted proteins | sample 5560271 | NCBI WGS metagenome assembly JAABUY01 (sample SAMN10711886, study PRJNA513374) | rock metagenome | isolation source: Antarctica rocks | place: Antarctica: Victoria Land, University Valley
AAAAATACCGAACTGATCTATTCTGATCGAAAGTCTATGTTAATTGTAGAAGATAATGCGCAAATAAGGCACTATTTAAGACAAATATTTGAAGATGATTTTGAAGTGTTTGAAGCAGATAACGGTACCGATGGGTTTAACATGGCCGACAAGTTGGTTCCGGACATGATCATCAGTGATGTTTTGATGAATGGACTTAGCGGTATAGAATTGTGTAACAAAGTAAAGGAAGAACCATCGCTAAATCATATCCCGGTTATTTTATTAACTGCAAGTTCCTCGCCCGAAATTAAATTGAAAGGTATTGAAGGAGGTGCAGATGACTACATTACCAAACCTTTTGAAAAAAACATACTGATTGCACGGGTTGCAGGTTTATTAAAGAGTAAAAATAACCTCCATAAATATTTTTATAATGAGATCACCTTACAATCAAGCAACGTTCAAATTCCCCCGGATTATAAAGAATTTTTAGACAGGTGCATAAGTATTGTAGAACAACACCTGGACGACAAAGATTTTTGTATAAAACAACTTGCCTACGAAGTTGGGATGGGGCACTCTAACCTTTACAAAAAGATAAAATCAATATCCGGACGGTCTGCAAATGAATTTATCAGGCTGATACGTTTAAGAAAAGCTGCTGGGATGCTATTAAATACTAAATGTACTGTTGCCGAAGCTGCATACAAGGTAGGGATAAGCGATCCTAAATATTTTAGGGAACAGTTTAGTAAGCTTTTTGGCTTTAATCCGTCAGAATACATTAAAAAATTCAGACAACCATTTCAGGCTAGTATTACCCGTAGTGCAATCAGGAGTAAAAAAAACTAAGCCTTTTTATATTTATCGGCCATGATTAAACATGCTTCTTTTACCACATAAAAAACTTAGAGCCTGTTTAAGTTTATATCTAAAAAATTGTTAGTACTTCTTTTATGCCTATAAATTTTGTTTTTGCATTTATATAGATACAAAAAGTAATATAAGTTTCCTGTTTTTTAGGTGATAAAAGAAGCATATAAAATAAATCCAACGAAATTTAAACAGCTTCTTAGGTTTTAGCTGCTTTTTATGGCTCATCCTTCATTGCCGACAATACCTTCTGATAACATTTAAACACCAATTTTACAGGGTTAAAAGAAGCATAGCCCTCAACCCATCGTGTAGGGATCCAAGGGTTTTTTAAGGGCCAGCGTTGTTGTAAACAGCATCTAAAATATTTCTTGTAATTGATTGATTAGTGGCGGGTTTATAATATTCCCCTGTTTTTTCCGAGATATCCCCGTTATATTTCTGATTTTACCCCCTAAAAACAAGGCCGGTTTTATTCAGATTAGTCCTGCCAATAATGCCTATATAACTTCATATTGTTTGATGTAGCTAATCTGGTTAAAATAAACCGGATACTTATATTCTTCTTTTTTTTCAGATGGTTTTAACCCTGAAAATTGAATGAACAGCTGACTTGAAGGAGGGCTTTGATGTGTTTTTATTAGTAATACCAGGAAACCAATATAAATTATGAACGACGTAAAAAACATGATATGAAGTAAAGTTATACTTTCCGGAGGCAGGTAGGGAATAAGTTAATTCCAATCCATTTTTAAATAATTTAATCAAATATTATTTATTCAACCAATTATGCAATACAATTTACTTAAATCTGTACACTTATTTAAATTCCTGAAGACAGCTTTATGCCAGTCAGCTATACTGCTGTTGTTTTCAGGTTTAACTTATGCAAATCCAAAAGGAAGCAGCGTAGGGAAATTTGTAACCCCCCCTAAAACTTTATTTACAGTAAATGTCCCGCCTATAGCAATTAAAGGAAAAGTGGTTGACAGAACAACCGGCGAGAGTTTAATTGGCGTATCCATAAAAGTTAAAGATACCAACCAGGGTACCGTGTCGGATGTAAACGGAAATTTTAGTATTACGGCCTCTGATAATGCAATATTAGTGATATCGTACATCGGTTATGATGCTGTTGAAGTTCCGGTAAAGGGCCAAACTACAATTAGTGTGAGGCTGCAGGCCGCATCAAAAAACCTAAACGAAGTTATTGTTGTTGGTTACGGCACACAACGAAAAACCTCTACTACCGCAGCCGTATCTACAATACAAACCTCAGAAATAGCAAAAAAGCCGGTGGTAAACTTAACCAATGCCTTGGTAGGCCGTGCTTCAGGATTAATTATTACCCAAGGAAGTGGCGAGCCTGGCTTCGATGGTTCTAATATCTTGATTAGGGGGATTGGTTCAACTGGAGGCAGTTCCCCATTGCTTATTGTTGATGGTGTACCCCGTGATTTTAGTAGGCTTGACCCAAATACTGTTGAAAACATTTCTGTATTAAAAGATGCTGCTGCCGTAGCGCCTTATGGGGTTGCGGGTGCAAATGGTGTTATTTTAGTTACCACAAAAAAAGGAAAATTAGGAAAGCCGACCCTTACTTACAACGCCTATTATGGGATCCAAAACCCCACTAAGGTGCCTAAATTTGTAGGATCCTACGAATATGCACTCATGCGTAATGAAGCAAATGCAAATGAGGGACAACCAGCAGCTTATACTGTCAGTGATATACAGAAATTTCAAGACCATTCTGATCCTGACGGACATCCTGATGGCCACCCTTTGCAGGATATTATTAAGAAAAACAGGCCATTATCTTATAATAACCTTTCGCTTTCTGGTGGTGCAGAAAATATAAAATACTTTGCCTCTTTGGGTTATACCCATCAGGATGGAATGTGGAGCACTACCTTTCTTAATAAATACAACGGGTCATTAAATATAACTGCAAATCCTACAAAAAGTACCACAGTATCACTCTCTGTAAACAGTTATGTAGAAGACCAGCATTTTCCAACACAAAGCGCAGGAAATATTCTTGGCCAGGCTCAAAGACAGGCACCAACAACCCCTGTTTATTACAATAATGGTTTATGGTCTGCTTATATAGGTCAGTCGCTAATAGGCGAAATTTATCACAGCGGTTACCAACTAAATGAAAATACTGCTTTGTTATCACAATTTTCTATTGAGCAAAAACTACCGGTTAAGGGGCTAAGTTTAAAAGGGGTTATTAGTTATGACAATGGCCCTGATCCGCTGTTTCCAGGCAATATAACAACCTTACAGCGAATTTATACTACCCCTATCCCCTTTTATAATGTAAATGTTAATACCTCACCATATACTTATATTCCTGGTATTCAGGGAAATTCAAAGGCTTCTTTTACTGAAAACTATGCTCAAAACCATGCACTCACTTACCAGGGTATATTAAATTATCAGGGTTCATTTGGAAAAAGTGATGTAACTGCCTTGGCAGTGGTAGAAAACCGTATTATAAAGTATCAAACATTTTCTGCAGGGCGGTTAAATTATAATTTAAATATTGATGAATTGAATTTCGGTGGCCCTGTTGCCGCTGACGCAACTAACTCGGGATATTCAAACGGGCAAAAGCAGATTGGTTATGTATATCGGGTAGGTTATTCTTACGACAAAAAATACTTGTTTGAAGCAGCGGGCAGATATGATGGAAGTTACTTGTTTGCCCCCGGACACAGATATGGTTTCTTCCCGGCATTTTCTGCAGGATGGCGGTTATCTGAAGAACGATTTATCAAGGATAATTTTGCCTGGATCGATAATTTAAAACTCAGGGGTTCCTGGGGCAAATCCGGGGCTTATCCAAGGGTAGGTGGCAATATACAGACCTATCAGTATTTAAGCCCTTATTCCGCCTATGGTAACTCAGCAGTTATCAATGGCAACGCCACACAGGGAATTTATGGATCTTTGCAGGGAAACCCTAATATTACATGGGAAAAAGCTACTAAAACAGATGTGGGGTTTGAAGCCAGTTTATGGAAAGGCGCTTTAAGTATTGAAGCCGATTACTTTTACGAAAAAAGGGCAAACATGCTGGTAAGTATAGGTAATTCCCTTCCCGGTGAATACGGTATTGGAACAGGGCTTGTAAACGGTGGTAGAATGAGTAATCACGGAGTAGAGTTTACGCTGCAAAGTTCACATACATTTCCAAACGAACTTAGGTTAGATGTAACCGGAACGTTTACTTTCGCCAGGAATAAACTACTGCAGGTTTACGAGACAAATGCAACTTATAATAATCCAAACAGGCGGCAAACAGGCAGGCCTATAAATACCCCATTTGGTTTAGAGGCTTTAGGTTACTTTAAAGCAACAGATTTTAATCCTGACGGATCTCTTAAAGCAGGTATCCCTGTTCCAACATTTGGGGCGATTCATCCGGGCGATATACAATATGCTGACTTAAGCGGACCTAACGGCAAACCAGACGGGAAAATTGATGCAAATGACCAAACAGTTATTGGCCACCCTAACACACCAGAGATCATTTATGGATTAGAACCACGTTTAACCTTTAAAAACTTTGATCTTGATGTTTTATTTCAAGGATCAGGAAACACTAATATTCAGTTAAACGGTTATTTTGCATTTCCTTTTAATGCTTCCGGCTCTGCTTCGGAGTTGTCATTTAATAATCACTGGACACCTACCAATACAGATGCCCTGTATCCAAGGTTAACAGGTTCTCCAACTACAAATAATACGCAGTTTTCTTCCTGGTTTATGAGAAATGATTCTTATATACGCCTTAAAAGCTTTGAGTTGGGTTACACTTTGTCAAGCAAACTTTTTCATAATAAAATTCAGTCTATCAGACTTTATGCTTCCGGTCAGAACGTGTTTACTTATTTGCCCCATATAAAGGAAACTATAGATCCTGAAACTGCCGGCAATAATCAAAATTATTATCAACAACAGGTATTTTCATTAGGTATTAATGCTACATTTTAATTAAAAAAACAGGAAAGTAATGAAAAAGATATATTCAAAATATAAACAATTTTTTTTACTGGCTTTGCTCGTAATAAGCCTGGGGGCGTGTAAAAAGGATGATTCCTTAAATGTGACCCCGAAAGGGTTTTTAACAGATGCAACAACATTCAGTTCAGAGGGCAATGCCGATCTTTTTGTAAACGATATATATAACCAGTTGCCTGATGGTAATAATGATTACCAAAATTTAACTGATGCCTATGCTGACGATGTCTTTTGCGGGGCATCCTGGTTAACCGGCGAGGCAACTGTAAGGAAAGGATCGATCAACCCAAACAATGTACCAACGGGTATTGGCGGTATGTGGGATTGGGAAGGAAGTTACTCCAGGATAAGAAAATGCAATGATTTTCTTCAGCAGGTTGCTAAAAACAAAGCTAATTTTTCCGCAGCATGGTATACAACACGTGTTGGAGAGGTTACTTATTTACGTGCCCTTTTTTATACCTTTTTATTTACAAATTACGGCGGCGTGCCTATTATTACTACGCCATTAGATAATACTGCCGGGGGCGATATTTTTTTTCCGCGGAGTACCATTGATCAAACACTAAGTTTTATAGAAACTGATTGCGATGCAGCCGCTACCGCCCTTCCTTTAACCCCTAAAGAAAATGGCCGGGCAACAAAAGGGGCGGCATTAACCCTTAAAGGTTGGGCCGAGCTTTTTGCAGCCAGCCCTTTGGTTAATAATACGAATGATAAATCTAAATGGACTAAAGCGGCTGTAACGAATAAACAGGTGATGGATTTAAACGTTTACCATTTATTTTCTATTGATACGGCTGCTTATTACGAGCAATTTCTTGGTAAAAATAACTGGAACAGTGAAACAATATTTGCCCGCGGATATGCAGCCCCGCTAAAAGGCGGCCATAGGGAGGGCTATCTGGGGCCAGTATTTGTGAACGGGGTTCAGCAATCATGGGGTAACCTGGCGCCAACACAAAATCTCGTTGATGATTATGCTATGGACAATGGCTTGCCTATTACTGATCCTGCCTCTGGTTACGATAACCAACGTCCATACGTACATAGGGAGTCGCGTTTCTATCAATCAATATTATACGATGGCGCATCATGGCAGGGTGATATTTTTAAATCCAGAACTGGTGGAAGTAACCAAATCGACCTCGGTTCGACAAGTGATGTTACTAATACCGGTTATAATGGACGGAAAACACTCGACGAATCAATATTGGGGCAAACCAGTATAAACTTAGCTCCAAGTGTTGCGAACTATATCCTTTTCAGGTACGCAGAAGTATTGTTAAGTTATGCTGAAGCGCAAAATGAAGCTACTGGCCCGGATGCTTCTGTTTATGATGCAGTTAATCAGGTTAGGGCTCGTTCTTCATTACCTGCGGTAAAGCCTGGTTTAACTCAAAGCCAAATGCGTGATTATATCCATCGTGAAAGGCGTATAGAATTGGCTTTTGAGGATAAGCGTTGGTTTGATATCAGGCGATGGGATATAACTGCCGGAGCTACAGGCGTACTAAATACCCCGGAGTATGGCATGCAAATAACGGTAGAGCCCGTTTCTAAAAAGCTTGTTTATACACGGGTTAAAATATATACCAATATATTTTATGAAAGGCAGAACTGGATGCCAATTCCACAATATGAAATTGATAAAAATAATAAGCTAACCCAAAATGCGGGATATTAATTATAAGCTTTAACTATTAATAACAACTCAAAAATTTATTTCAGAATATTTTCCATGCTTCTTTTATCCTATAAAAAATGATGACCACTTTATGTTTTTTTATAAAATAGCTAAGGTTCATAGACTATTAAAAATGCTGATACCTGACACTAATTGTACGAATACAGATTTTATAGGGGTAAAAGAAGCATTACAATCTTACCTGAAATAAAATCTTAAAAACGTTATGCTGTTTTATCGGATACAATTCAAACACCAATTTTATAAGGGTAAAAGAAGTATCGAAAATTAGATATAGTTTCAGTCAGACTAACTGTGTCTGACAGTTAAATTATTATTTTATTCATTACTAAACCTTGCAGCATTTAAATATTCATGAATTTCCGGTCATATCTTTTTTTACTCATTATAATTGGTATGTCGGGCTGCAAGAGAAAGCCCACTTCTGCAAACGCACTGTTTACCTTGCTGACGCCGGCACTCGCCGGGCTATGGCTCAAAAACAGAAACGAACAGGCAGGAAAGCGTAATTGCTATTAAAAAACAAATTATTTAAATGAAAATTAAACAGTCAAAAAGAAATAATAAAAAGCCAGCTTTTACAGTCTTGCTGCTTACTACAGTTGTGTTATTTACCGCCTGTTATCAAGCCGAAGCACAAACAACAGTCAATAGTACGAATACTAAAGAAGGATATTTTTATCCCGGGGCTGTTTGGCCGGATAATAATGGCGTACATATTAACGCACATGGTGGTGGGGTACTCTTTCAAAATGGTGTTTATTATTGGTTTGGCGAGCATAAAATTGCAGGCGAAAAGGGCAACTCGGCACAGGTTGGGATCCACTGTTATTCATCAAAAAATTTGTATAACTGGAAAGATGAAGGTATTGCTTTAGCAGTAGCCACTGACCTGAAAAGCGAGATAGCCAAAGGAAGTATAATTGAAAGGCCAAAAGTGGCATATAATAAACGTACCAAAAAATATCTGATGTGGTTTCACCTCGAATTGCTGGGTAAAGGTTATAGCTCGGCGCTCGCAGGTATTGCAACAAGCACCAAGGTTAACGGCCCTTACCGGTTTTTAAAAAGTATGAGGGCCAACAAAGGTAAAATGCCTTTTTATCCGCCAGGTACGCCTGATGATGAAAAGGTTAATTGTGCCGATACCAATAAAAAGGGCGACAGGTATTTTTGCAGGGACGTTCTTGTTGGACAAATGGTGCGTGATATGAACCTTTTTGTTGACGATGATGGCAAGGCTTACCATGTTTTCTCATCCGAAGAAAACTTCACGCTACAAATTGCAGAACTGGACGATGATTATACAGGTTACACCGGCAAGTTTGCAAGGGTTTACATCAATCACCAAACGGAAGCCCCGGCAATTTTTAAAAGGAACGGGAAGTATTACATGATCGGTTCGGGCTGTACCGGTTGGGCGCCTAATGCCGCACGTTGGTTTACCGCCAATTCGATTTGGGGTCCCTGGACTTTTCATGGGAACCCTTGTGAAGGCCCGGATGCCCAAATAACTTTTAAGGGACAAAGCACTTATGTTTTGCCCGTTAACGGTAAAACTAACGCTTACATTTTTATGGCCGATAAGTGGGAACCCAAAAATGCCATTGATGGCCGGTATTTATGGCTGCCCATCACTTTTAAAGGCGATGAAATAGAAATTACCTGGGCCAACAAATGGAACCTGCATGTTTTCGATCAAAAAGCAAAAGAAAAAATTTAGCGCATAATCACTTAACAAAATCTTTTACACCAATACCTTAATAGCTGCAAAAAACGGGGGATATTTTTTAAAACACTGGAAATGAAAATTAAGAATTTGTTATTGATCGCACTCCTCTTTTTAACTGCCGGAAATACGTTTGCCCAAAAACCACTTCACACTTTTGCATTGGGCGACAATGATTTTTTATTGGATGGAAAACCATTCCAGATGATTTCCGGGGAAATGCATTACCCGCGCATCCCAAGGGAAGCATGGCGGCATAGTATGAAAATGGCTAAAGCAATGGGTTTAAACACCATAGGCACTTATGTTTTCTGGAATTTGCACGAACCGGAAAAAGGCAAATACAACTTTACAGGCAGTAACGACGTGGCCGAATTTGTGAAAATTGCCAAGGAAGAAGGCCTATGGGTGATCCTTCGTCCGAGCCCCTACGTTTGTGCCGAATGGGAGTTCGGTGGCTATCCGTATTGGTTACAGAATGAAAAAGGGCTTATTGTGCGCAGTAAAGAGCCGCAATACCTGAAGGCGTATAAAAATTATATCAATGCTGTTGGGCGTCAGCTGGCACCTTTGCAGGTAAATCATGGCGGCAATATCCTGATGGTTCAAATAGAAAATGAATATGGATCGTTTAGTAACGATAAAGAATACCTCGCCTTAAACAGGCAATTGTTTATTGATGCCGGTTTTGACGGATTGTTGTACACCTGTGATCCGGGCACTGCTATTAAAGATGGACATCTTCCGGGTTTGTTGCCAGCTATAAACGGGGTGGATAATCCCTCAGAAGTAAAAAGGCTTATAAAAGAGAACCATAACGGTAAAGGGCCTTTTTATATAGCGGAATGGTACCCGGCCTGGTTCGACTGGTGGGGAACTAAGCATCATACTATTCCAGTCAAACAATATGTAAACAGGCTTGACTCGGTACTGGCTGCGGGAATATCCATTAATATGTACATGTTCCACGGAGGGACTACGCGGGGATTTATGAATGGCGCTAATTTTAACGATCATACCCCTTATGAACCGCAAATAAGCAGTTATGATTACGACGCACCATTAGATGAAGCCGGCAACGCTACAGAAAAGTTTATGAAATTTCGCGCGGTCATACAAAAGCATCTTAATTATACTTTGCCTGCTGTACCACAGGCCAAACCGGTCATTGGTATTCCGGCATTTAGCTTAACAAGTTCGAGCCGTTTATTTAATGTTTTACCAAAACCGAAAATAAATACAGTCCCGTTGACTTTTGAGGATTTGAACCAGGCCTATGGCTTTGTTTTGTACAGAACGATGGTAGATGGCGGTCGTTCAGGTTTGTTTAAAATTATAGGCCTCAGGGACTACGGCATCATTTACATCAATGGTAAACGTGTAGGCGTGCTTGACAGAAGGCTTAACCAGGATAGCTTACCGGTACAGTTACCAAAAGGAAAAGTAACTTTAGATATACTAGTTGAGAATTTGGGCAGGATAAATTTCGGGCCTTATTTATTAAAGAATAAAAAGGGGGTCACGGAAAGTGTAACACTTGCCGGTAATGAGTTAAAGGACTGGAAAATGTATAACCTTCCTTTTGATAATGTTAACGGAATGGTTTATAAAAAAAATCAAATAGTTTCAGATGCCCCTGTCGTTCGCAAAGGTTCGTTTGCCCTGCAGCAGACCGGGGATACTTACCTGGATATGCGCAACTGGGGCAAAGGCGTAGTCTGGGTGAACGGGCATAATTTGGGCAGATACTGGTCTGTCGGGCCGCAGCAAACGCTTTATTTACCTGCCGAATGGCTGAAAAAAGGAAAAAATGAGATTGTTATATTTGAGTTGCTAAAACCCGGTCAAAAAATAATAAAAGGCCTTGACAGACCTATTTTAAGTTTATTAAATGATGATAGCTTAACAGAAGCTAAATAATAAATAAAGGTGTGTCGGTATTGCTTAAAAAGCTGTTTGAAAAAGATTGAGTATATTTTTGATGCTTCTTTTACCCTATAAAAAGCAGTATGCTTTATATGATTTTTTAGCCAATGGTTTATACCTCAAACCTGACTGCCGGAACCTCATACAAGCACCAATTTTATAGTGCTAAAAGAAGCATTGTTGTAAATCAAGAACCTGTTGAAATCCTTTAAGGATCAGCTTTAAATTAAAACAGCTTTAATAAGAGGATAGCTAACAAAAAGAATGAAAGAAAAACTGATAAAAAGCATCCTAAAATTAAAAAAGGATCTAAGCGCATATTCGTTTTCATTTCCGTTGTTTCACTTTTTTTCTGCTTGTTTACCTGTTTTGGAGTTCGTTCAACAGCAGTAAGATATGAAAAGTACAGAAAACTTAGAATGCATTTTATCAACCCTGAAATTGGTTAATTATCAATAATTTTTAGTTCAGGATTTTTGCAGAATGAATCAGTAAATAAATAAGATGATGAACAAATACAAACTAATTTTTAGTGCTGTTTTAATTGGTTGTTGCAGCCTCGTTCTCATACAAAAGCCGCTTTTGGCACAACAAAAACCAGTACTGCCGGCGGTAAGTTACACCTTGCCCGGCATGCGACTGATGGCCATAGCTGAAAAGATTTTATATAAAAAAACGCCACAGGAAGATATGTACCTATACCTGCTGCGTCCTGCAGGGAAGCATAAAAAAAAGCTGCCTGCTATTGTGTATTTCACCGGCGGCGGGTGGGTTGGTGGTACAGTGGACGGACAAATACCGGATGCCGCCTGGTTCCGGGATCAGGGAATTATTGGGATCGGAGCGGATTACCGTGTAAAATCCCGGCACGGAACCACGCCCATTGAATGTATCCGTGATGCTAAATCAGCAGTACGTTATGTAAGGGCACATGCTAAAGCATTAGGGATCAACCCAAACAAAATTATTGTAGCAGGCGGGTCTGCCGGAGGGCATATTGCAGCATGTACAGCTATCGATGGGGGTGATGAACCAGATGAGGACTTGTCCATTAGTTCTAAAGCTGATGCACTGGTTTTGCACAACCCCGTTTTAGGGGAAGGTTTTGGTGAAGAATTCTTTAAGCAACACCCCGAGTTTTCTCCCTTACTGCAGGTTAAAAAAGGCTGGCCGCCAACAGTTCTGTCCTGCGGCACCAAAGACAGGACCACACCGTTTGTTTATGCCGAAAAGTTTACCAATTTAATGAAAGCTGCCGGTAATATCTGCGAACTGGTTGCGGTAAAAGACGCTGATCACTCCTGTGACTGGCCGGTGAGCAACCCCAACTTTTTACCAACACTTACCAGGATGACCGCTTTTTTAAAAGTGCATCATTTCATCCCCATAAATAAAAATAGAGGATAACAAACATGAAGTATAAAAAGCAAGTGTAAAAAGCCCTTTCGGGTTTTTAAAGGGCTATAAAAGCCCTTCATCAGCAAGAGAGCAATAAGCTTCTGCTGAAAGAATGAGGTGGTCAAGGACTTTGATGTCCAGTAGTTCGCCGCCTTTTATAAGCTGCTTGGTCAGTTTCATATCTGCATCGCTTGGCTTCAGGTTTCCTGAAGGATGGTTATGGGCCAGGATTATCGAACTGGCGTTTGCTTTAAGTGCCGCCTGGAAAACGACCTTCGGGTCACATACTGTCCCTGCAAGGCCTCCTACGGATACCAGAAAAATACCCAGGACTTTGTTCATCCAGTCAAGTAGCAGTACCCGCATTTCTTCGCGGTGTTCCATGGTGCCTTCGTCCCAGTTATCCCGCAGGATCTGGTGGGCATCTTTGCTGTTGCCGATCTTTGGCCTTTCGGAAGGCTTTACTTTACTGGAGTAGCTGATGCTGATTTCTGCTACCTGGAAAAGGGACGGTGTTTGCTTTAAGCTGTTCATGATCTGGAATGTTTAGCGTGAGGTAATGAGTGATAAAAGCCCCATCACGCTATCCTTCCGGAATAAGGGCAAGGTGGAGACCCTGAAAAAATGCGGAGGCTCCCGGAGGAACGGAGGGATACCCATTTTTTCAGGGTTCTACCTTGGTGGGGGAAGGCCACAGGCGCGCAAAGGCCACCGTTTCCGGGAGGATGGCGAACTTTGCTTGCTATTAGTGATTACCTTTTTATAGGAACGTGGGGAAAAATAAAATGCCTTTAAAGTCCGAAAAACACTCTTTTGCCAATTTTAACTTTTAATTAATATTGTTACCTTGCAGCACAAATGCTGCATAACAAGATTAAAATGCTCAGGCACCGGGAAGGGTACATCTAGGAAGATGTGGCCAAGCTCATGGGCGTTTCTGTTCCTGCCTACTCCAAAATGGAAACGGGGGTAACTGACCTGAACTATTTCAGAATTGAGCAGATCGCAACTATTTATAGAATATTATTAGCCGGGAACTGATCTTTCATTCTGACCGGGGCGTACAGTATGCCTGTAATGGGTTCAGGGATTTATTGGCTAAAAACCCATTGGCAACAAGGAGCATGGGCAGAAATGGAAACTGTTGGGACAACGCTGTAGCAGAGGGTTTTTTCAAAACCCTGAAAGCAGAATGTGTTTACCAAAACAAATTTGGAACGAAGCAGCAGGCAGCACTGATCGTGTTTGAATATATAGAAATATGGTACAACCGTAAAAGGTTACATTCTGCACTTGGGTACATGCCCCCACAGGATTTTGAAAAACAACTAAACAAACAAATTATCGCAGCTTAACCAATTGTCCACTTTTTTGTTGCAAGTCCAAATGCTAACTATCAATAATATAACCCCTGTTAATAAATAAAAATTATTTTTCCTCATATAAGGGCCTGTTTAAATTTATACCAGAAAAATTTATAATGCTTCTTTTAGCACTATAAATTTTGTGTTTGTATTTTGTACCGATAAAAGAAGCATGGAAAATAAATTTATTCCTTAAAAACAACAGTGCTTCTTTTAGCCCTATAAAATGATGTTTGTATCTCATTTTCTACAAAAAGTACAACGGTAATACTGTTTTTATGGGATAAAAGAAGCATATAAAAAAACAGAAGATTTCCATACTTTGTGTTTAAGTGTAGCATACAAAATTTACAAGCTTAAAAGAAGCATTATAAATGTTGCTCATGTAAATTTAAACAGGCCCTAAAATTTTAACGGATTTTACCTGCTGGATTTTGTTTCTAAAACTTTCATAAAATAACCGCCTACTACACTGCGGGCCTGGAAACCTATCATTTTGCCGGTTGTTGTTTCGTGCCAGTCGCTCAATGGCACTCTTGATGTTGTTTCAGTGGCATATTTATACACTGTATCAATGAATGCTTTAAAGTCTGAGGTTTGCCCAGCCATAGTAGCTGTCCATAATATCCAATCGGACTTTGTATAAGTTTTACGGCTATCCAGCGGCAAGCCATAGATGGATGCAGAAGTTGTACATCTGAAAAACTACATGGTGCAAAATCGATTACTGGAAACCTTTGCCTCGGTTTATCCTTTGTTCTCCAATGCTCGTGGTGAAAAGCTGACACGTGCAGGTATCACCCATATCCTCCATAAATATGCTGATATGGCGCGCAAACATGATCCAATGTTGATCCCGGAAAAGATCAGTTGCCACTCGTTAAGACATTCCAAAGCCATGCACCTGTTGCAGGCTGGTGTAAATCTTGTTTACATACGCGATGTATTAGGGCATGAATCAGTGACCACCACGGAAGTTTACGCCCGTGTTGATTCCAAGCAGAAGCGGGAAGCTATCGAAAAAGCTTATGTCAATGTTGTTAAGAAAGAAAGCCCGATATGGGTAAATAATGAAAGCTTACTGGATTGGCTTAAAAGCTTTTGATGGAAAATAATGTAAAGCAGGATTGCCCTAAAAGCGCTCAATAGATCAAACCAACGCATAATAAAGCAGTCCGCTTTACATTATGATCTACTTTCCATAACCTTTGCCTAATGCGCCTACCGTTTCGTACAGGATACCCTTTCTGCTTCCTACTATAGCATTAAAAAACGAAAAAGCGTTTACGTTCTGTACAATCTCGTAATCATTGCCTACTACGCCCAAAACCTGCTCTTTATCGATGCGGATGGTAGCGTAATAATCAGGTACTTTTATCTCCGGGATGATTAATCGTGTAATGCTGTTGTTGTTTTGCTTGCTGCTTACATTGCTTGCGGTATCATAAGTAAACAAACGGCGTTTTTCTACCTCGTAGTTTAACCCTGCATGTATGATTGCTTCTGCACTCGTCGGGTAATCGCTGATAATCTGCCCTAACCCGTGCCAGGCTTTTTCTTTGACTGAAAAAAAGCTGTGTTTGCCTGTCGCTTCGTTATAATTAATGTTATGTGCCATGATATTGGTTGTTTAATATTGATTTTGCGTTGATTTTAATTTTATTTTTCCGCTTAGTTCAGTTCGCCATCGTCTAAATGGTCGGTATTGAGTTTAATAATCTCTGTTTCCAGTACCTGCACATTTTTAGTGCTTCCTATAAAATAGGTTGTTTCTGTTTCCAGTTCTTTAACAGCATCCCTGATGCTGTTGTGGCTGGTTTCGATCACTACTTTAAAGAATAAAAAAATGGTGTCTTTCATTTTGCTTATTTGTTATAGTTGTTTAAAAAGTCCTTAAACTCAGATTGGAACAAGGCCGGGTTTTCTTTGGCCAGCCATTCCGCATAACCTTCCCAGAACAACTGGTTGGTCAGTTCTATAAATAGCTCTATCATTTCCGCTTGGGTTTTGATGTTGTTTAGCTTTAGGTTTCTTAAGAGGAGGCCGGAAGGCCTTAAAACAGCACCCGTACAATTTCGTACAGGTACTGTTTTACCACTTGGTTTTAAGCCGGAATCGTGATGCCTGCTTCTATTTCGGCCAGTTTATCTACGCAAAGGCTGTTCACGTACTGGCTGACCGACCAGATGATGACCGGGTTTTTGGTGATAAACTTCCTCCGGCTGTCGTCCTCGATCGTTAGAGTACAGCCCTGAAAACGGCCAGCGTCCGTCTCGTCGCCATCTTCTATTTGTGCCACTTCAAAGGCTTCCAAAGTGTTGATGGTGTCCAGCAGCCTGTCCCTTTGGATTTTCCGGCGGTGCAGTTCTTCCACCAGTTTTAAGGTGCTTTCCAGGTTGAGTGCAGGTTTTGCCGGTCTGGTTTCCGCTTTTGCTGGTTCGGCCTTTGGTTGCTCCATTGCCTTCGGCTGTTCGGCGTTCGCTTGTCCATTTTCCACTTTCTGTTGTAGCGGTTGCTGGGGTTGTTCTTGTGCGCCGTCTTTTTTAGCTTCCCCGGCTTTTGCCTCCTGCGGTTTAATGGCTTCTTTGTTTACCGGGTTGCCGTTGATAAATGCCGCCTCTTTTACTGCTGCTTTTGGATTGTTAACGGCTGCGCCGTTTTCTTTTACTTTGGTTTCCATGATTTTTATTATTTATTGATTTATATTATGAACTTGCTGATTTATTGCTTTTGTAATAGTCCTGCGGTTGTAGGTCGCGCGCTTAGGTGGTGCCCTGCTTTTTAGTTTGTTCATGGTTTGGTTGCTTTTTTGTTTTGTTTTTTAAGTCAGTCCAGCATAGCTTCGCTGGCTTTTTATTAAGCACCGCACCTGTTGGGCAGGACGCAGGGGCAAGGTTTTTGGAAAAAAAATACGCTCTCCGGGACACCACGCCCGAAGGGCACCAATGAAAAAAAGGAGAGGAAGATTTATTTTCCAAAACCCGCAGGGCTTGACCTTGCCCCTGCGGCATGGCCAATAGAAATTTGCTGGGATAAAAGGCCTGCGGCTATTGAAAACACAGGTAAAGAAGGATGCTAGTGGTTACCAAAAAAATGTTAGAGATTAGTATATGCTGCCAAAAGAAAATGTTGCTTAACGGGTTAACGCTGCTAAAGAAATGGCGGTTGAAAAGCGTATGGCGACCGTAGGAGCCTTACGCTTTGTGCTAATAAAGCGGGAAGTGGTTTGCGGATGCAGCCTTAGCGGAATGGAGAAAACGGCTTCCCGCCCCGGCTGGTAATAATGGTTAAAAAAAATCTGGTTTACCTGATCTACCTTAAGAGGCACAAAAAAAGGCCTGGATAATTAAACCCAGGCCCTCGTGTTAATTCAAGCTATTACTTACCGTACGGAAAGGCTTTTGCTTTCTTCCCGCTCTTTGGCCTTGCCTTGGCCTTTTCCCTGGCTTTGTTCCATTTTAACCGCCTTTTCGAACTGCTCCCTTTTTTGGCCGATCCCTTTTTCATTAAAGAAATCCAACTTGCCGTAACGGGGTACTGCCTGGACAAATACTTTTACCTCTTTATTTTCTTTACCAACAGCAGTAACTTCCACCCGGTCGCCGTTTCGCATACCTTGCATAATCGCTTCTTTTTTTGCAGGGTCTGCCAGGTCTTTGATATTGTACTGGCTTACCGCTTTCTCCAGGTTGAAGCCGTAAGAAGGGTCATGGAACTGCTTCAGTTTATGGTTGTTGTACTGGTCTTTGGGCTGTTCAAAATCAAGCCGCACCCATGCCTTGTAAGCGTCCCCGAGCTTTGTCATCATATCATCCCGGTAAATGGTGCGGTCTTGTACCAGATTGGCCGCCTGGGAAAAGGTAAACCCGTTGCCTTCCTTCACATAAATAGTTTGTTTCACGGCTGGGCTGAAGTAGGCCGAACGGAAATCATTGTTCACGTAATTGACCTTGCCATCCTCTTTACTCACGAGCGTCTGCTTGCTGTCTGCGCTTTCGCCTAATACCAGTTCGCTGTTGCCTTTTTGCTTTTTAAAAAACTCGATGGCCTCGTTCGGGCTTTGAAACTCTTTGACCAATGGCTTGTCCTTGTTGTCCTTGTTTTCAGAAATGACCATGTACGTCTGGTTTGCCGGTGTCGGGGGGACTTTACCTACTGTCACATCGTATTTGCTGAACGAATAGAAATCCGACTGGTTGGATTTATTGAAATGTAAAACGGCGTCAACCTGCCCTTTATCGCCGGGCAACTGGTCTTTCAGGTTGAAATAGGAAGGCGAGTTCTTCATATGCCTTTCCAATTCCTCGGCTGTTTTAGGGTTAAACCCTAAGCTTTTGACCTCGTTTTTAAGGTCTTCCAAATTGTTTAAGTTCATAATTTTGAGTTTTAATGATTTATTTAATGAATTGATGCTGCAATTGCTTTAGCATGCGGCTTTAATGTTCCGCCTGGTTGTTGCGCAGCAGTACAGGGTATCCGGCTTTCAGCCTGACTTTAACACGTTTCATTTTTTTACCAATCAGCCCCTTTGCCGCTTCCACGCCGGCCCCTGCCAGTTGTGTGGGCACAGACTGGTCGAGGCCCATCAACTGCAGCCTTTGCAATGCGTTATCGCTTCCGCCCCTCAGGGCTTCACCCGTAATTGCTTCCGGGGCGTTGATACCGGGCATGGCATCTAAATCGTAAACCGACAAGTCAACGGGCAATATGGAACTGCCCAAGCGGATGGTCTTAATATTTAATAAAAGCCGCTGATTGGTAAGCTGGCAAATTCCAAATAGAAACTGGCCTTTAGGGATGACCTGTTTACCAATAATCAAGGTGTCGAGTAAACATAATTTGATTTGAGAACCTTCGGTTACCTTTTGATCCCCTGAAACTACGGCCCGAAAAGCTTTATACAAGCTGTCGGGTTCCTTTTTTGGCTGCTGTTTTAATTCATTGCTGACACGTTCCGGGTGTTGTATGGCCATGATCTTTTCCAGCATCCCGTTCAGTTGCTTCATTTCAGGGTCTTCCCCCGCCTGGGCAGCATGGCTCCTGGACAGCTTTTCCATGCGGTCGAGGTCTTGACTTTGTTTTAAGCTACCCATGGCACTTAGACTAGTTGAGGCGGCCGGTTCCGGTTTAGCTATTTGCTGGTTAATTAACGATAGCCTTTTACGAATGAGGCTTTCGTTGGCTTCGGCCGAACTCGTTCCTGCATGTTTGTTTCCAGTAATATCCGCGCTAGTACGGCCGGTAGTATCAAATCCCATTGCCGCAAATGCCCCTTCGGTATTTGTTTTTGCCGCTTCCTGCCGGTGCTGCTCGTAAATGCCCAGCTTGTCTTTTGGCTGGTCGCGGCTCAGGTCCGCGCCGGGTAAAACGGTATTAATACCCTGGTTCGTTACAAGTTGCGCCTTTGAATTGCGGCCTGACAGCCACAAAACAAAAGTCAACAGCGGCAAGACCAACAAGGGAAGGAACAGGAGCAGTTTTCTTTTCCTGGAGTACTGCCCTGCTTCACGGTCTCCGTACAGGGACGGGTTTTCAAATTCGCTTTTCATCTTTTTTTAATTTTAGGGTTAAGATATTAGTGGTTAGAATAGTGCCTGAAGCAATAGATATAGGCTGGGGCCTCCAAAAAGGATGCACAACAAGATAAGTGCAACGAGCTTGGACGCCCGGTTCCAGTACCGCGTTTTCCTTTCCAGGTAACCCGCAAACCTCCTTTGCTTGCCAATAATTGCTGCTGCAACCCATCCGGCTAAACGATCGGTTTGAGGGTTTAGGCCTTTGGCTTTCCTTTTAACTGTTTTCATTGCTTTTTTAATGGTTGGTAATGCCCTTTGGCGCTTAAAGGTGCCTGTCCTGCTTTAAGCTGTCCTTGTTTTCCACTGTTTCCCAGCGCTCGATTAGGAAGCCGTGTGGGTTATTATCGCTCCGGCTCACGTTCCGTAAATAGCCCTGGGTAATAAGTTTCCGGGTGGTGATAACGCTTGAGCGGATCAGCTTTTCGGTGGCATAACAGGTAAAGGCAAAAGGATATTCGTTCATACCAAGCTTAATGCTGTCCACGCTGATCTCCTGGCTGATATTCGCTGCGATCAGGTTAGTGTAATACCCGTTTTCCCGTAAGTTGTCATACTGCGTTTTCGCGCTCTCATCGGCCAAGTACAAAGCTTTGCCAACATTGGCCTGTATGACCTTATCGTCCGGGTCCAGCCCGAAAAAATACTGGTGAAAGGTCTTGATATGGTCGCGGGCTTCTACCGGGATATTGGCCTTGCGGTCAGCAGCAACCGCTTCCAACGCCTTACCATTTGCCAGGATATAAATGTGCTGCTTATAGTTGTCCGAAGACTGGTAGCTTTTATATATGGCAAAGCAGGAAATGCAAATGCAGGCAGCAATCAGGAAGTAACTGAAAAGTTTAATGTGCTTAAAAGCTGTGTCAATGTTTTTGAGTTGTGTGAACATAGGTTTCTCCTTAACGGCACTGTTCTGTTGCGTGCCGTTCTATTTTAAGTAGTTTATGGTTAATCCTCCCAAGCTGGGGATTGATGTTTTAGCAGGTCGTCGTCCTATGCTTTGCCCGATAAGCGGTCTTTCTGGTAACTGTCTGTTTTCGTACCGGCACCGTTATAACCTTCCATAAAGTTTGCCGGTGCGTTTGAAACGTTACCCGCCCCTTCTATCATCCGGCTACCGGCCGCCGAACCTGCCTGTCCCCCTGCACTTATGACCGAAGTTGCAGAACTTTGAACAATCGAATTGACCCGGTACATGAGGCCATTACCGCCGTGGGCATGCACAACATAATTGGCGACAGCCGGAACAGAGAAATAACCTACGATCCCGATACATAGGAAAATAAGGTAAGCGGTGTCTGTTTGGCTGAAAAAAGTATCGCCCGCACTATGGATCTGGTTAATGTCCAGTTTAATCATCTGCTCCTGGACTTTACCGATAATGCTGCCAAAGATGTTGGCTATGGGCAGCCACAGGAATATGTTGATATAGCGCGTCAGCCACTGGGTCAGTGAATGCTGGAAACCGTCAAAAACGGAAATGCCAAACACAAGCGGGCCGAGGATGGCAAGGACGATCAGGAAAAAAGTCCTGAGCGTATTGATACACAACACTGCTGCGGCATAGAAAACCTGTAAGACTTCGGACATCCACTGCTTAATGCTGTTCTTAAAGTTGTAGGATTGCTTGTCCATCCAAAACTTAATGTCGTTGCCGATGCCGGAAATGGCGCCATCCTTGGATTGGTCCGGGTCGTCCGGGTGGGTGTATTTATACCATTTGTCCCGGTCGCCGTTACCATCGTCGCCCACATACATCTGGTAAGTGCTGCTGTTTTTAATGGCATCTTCTTTCTGCT
>JAABUY010002757.1_pt1 | contig 20373 bp, 29 predicted proteins | sample 5560271 | NCBI WGS metagenome assembly JAABUY01 (sample SAMN10711886, study PRJNA513374) | rock metagenome | isolation source: Antarctica rocks | place: Antarctica: Victoria Land, University Valley
GCGCGGCCAGGCAGTGCACGCAGAAGGACATGGCCGCCGCCGTGGACTCCGGCGTGCCCACCAGGAAGCTCATCGCCTGCAGCCGGTACCCCATTCGGCGAATGGCATTCGCAGCCTCACGGCATGCCATGATGCACCCTCCCGGCCCATTGCTTCTCATACTGGCACGCCTGCAAGTAGCATGCGGGATGGAGCTACACTGCCTGCAGCTCGTCGTGGTGTGTATGCACAGCTGCGCTGCTGCAGTCCAGCGAAGGGCCAATGCCGCAGCGTATGTCGCAGCCCTGGGCGCCAAAGCACGCTGATGGCGTCGCCGTCTGCGCAGCTGCTCGCGGCGCGCGCTGGGCGGATGCGCCTGCTCCAGGGCCCGCCGCCGGCGCGGCGCCCGCGCCAGCGCCCGTAGGCGACAGCGCAGCGCCCATGCCAGCGCCCGTAGACGACAGCGCAGCGCCTCGTCGTCGGACAGCGCTGCACCGCCGCGCACGCCCTCGTGGTGCCGCGACGCCAGCAGGTGGGCGATGAAGCCGCCGGGCGGCGTGGGCGCCCGCGCCTCCTCCTCGCCTGCATTGCTCTGGAGGTCTCAGGGCTCCTTGCCGCCAAGGGATGGTGCCAGCGCTGCATGCCTCCCCTTCAACACGACTGCCTGTGGGCCCTGTGCCCGAGCGCCCGGTATGTGCGTGAAGGGCTGCCTGCCTGCCTGCGGAATGTATTCGTACAGACGGCGCAGGGCACAAAGCATGTCACACACCGGATCACTTTTCTGTGCAGAATTTGAGTCTCCCAGGCGGGCTGAGTCACAGAGACTTGTGCCCGGTGCCAGGCGCACCGTCGCCGGCGGCTGCATGGGCCATCATGCTGACGCTGGCGGCTGTCCTGATCTTGGCAGGCCCGTCGCACGTCCCTGCGGCCACTCGAGCGGCCGCCGGGGGCGCCAGCGCGAGCTCTGCTTTGACGCCGCGCAGCACGTCCTCGCACGTGCCGCGCAGGATCAGGTACGATGCGAATATCTGCAGCATGCGCGCCACACCACTGCGTCTCAGTCAACGAGGACCAGACAGGTGGCTCTGGCCCTACACCCTGATATGCAGGGCAGGGTGTGGCGCAGCGCACAGCCCCTGTCTAAAGTCAGGGCCCAGGCTGAGATCAATGTGTGCATGTGCAGCAGGCCCGGCTCTGGTGCATGCCGGATGCAAAGCCGCCCTGGATTCATACGGTCAGGGCTAGGGTACGCACCCGGCGGATGGCAGCGTCCGGGAACAGCTTCACCAGCACGCGCAGGAGCGGGAAGGCAAAGGGGAACAGGGCGCCGGCCGTCAGATAATGGCTCCGCGCGCCGTCTGCGCACGCCCAGCCAGTCCCTCAGCAAGCCCGTGTCGGTCTACAGCTCGATGCTGACGTGCCGAGGAATGAAATAGGGAGCAGAATGATGGCTGCTTGTGCATGCTGTGTGTTGCTGCAGCTTGCTGCCGGAGCCATGCATGTGACGAGGTGCGCAGTGCGAGCACCACGCGCATTGCGAGCGGCACCGCAGCAGCTGCAGCGGCCGGGCATGTGCAGCGCGTGTGCGGCGCGCACACTCGATGTCCATGAGCGTCTGCATGGCGGTCACGAGCGCGCTCGCGCGCTGCGCGGCGGGGCTGCCGTCCTCGTCCTGGGCATGCATGTCCACCCTGCGCGCGCAGGAGCATCGGCGCGAGGCCACGTCTCGCCCCGCCACTCAAAGACGACAGCGTCTCACCGAGCCGTGCGCGCGCACCGAGCGCCGCCGACCTGTCTGCTGCCTCGCAGGGGCGCAGGGCGAGCGCGGCGGACTTGCCGCACCATGTGTGCGCGCGAGCGCTCTGTGCTTGCACAAAGTACAGGGTGCAGCAGAGGTCGACCTCCACCACGAGTTTTATTAGGTTCAATATAAGGTTGTACACGGTTTTCTAAAGCCGCAAGCGGTCGCGCCGCGCGCCCGAACACGGCAGCGCCGACCACGTCGACGGCCACGCGGAAGAACGCCGCGAGCATGTCCAGCTCGCCGTCGGCGGCGGCCACGGCGGCCAGCCGCTCCGCCAGGCGGCCGGCGGCCGCGTTCATGGCCGGCGCGTAGCCGGCGAGGCTCTCGCTGGACAGCGTCGGCTGCCATGCGCTCTGCAGGCTGCGGTGCAGGTCGCGGCTGCGCGCGCGGCGGTGTACAGCTTTTGCGCGGCCCTGCTGGTGTCCCATGGCATCTGCCGTCCTGGCAGCAGGCCTGGCTGCGAGGACTCTTTCATGACAGCAGCGGCTGCACGCGTTCCTGCCGCCAGCGTGTGAGGGCGCGGCCGCACAGCACCGTGGAGCTTGCCCGCTGTTGCTGTTTTTGAGGGCATGCGCCGGACGCGCAGCGCGCCATGGCAAAACTGCATGCTCCGTACCCACAGCTAGGGCGTCCGAGCCGGGGCAGTCTGGGCGCTCAGCTGCATGCAACCAGGCGTCAAGCCAGGTGCATGCACGCCCTCGACAGCGTTTCATCCACCAGCACAGCCTGCTGCTGGCGGGCGGCGCGCCGCGGGCGCGCACTCGCGCGCCGTGGTGATGGAGCTGAAGAAGGACGCGTTGTCGGCCGCGCTCTTGAGGTCGCCCAGGTGCGGGTACGCGTGGCGGTTGGGGTTGCGGCTCACCAGGCGGCCCAGCTCGGGGTCCGCCACCAGCACCACGACGCGGCTGCCAAACCACACCTGCGGCCGCGCGCCGCGCCTGCAGCCAGGCGGGGCGCCCGACCCTGCTCGCAGCGCGCAGCGCGGGCCGCTTGTGGACAGCGAAGGCGTCAGTGTTCTGCCTGGCGTGTGGGTCACCATGCCCCGGTCGCAGCATGCAGCAGCACGCTGAACGAGAGCTGCGCGCCTTCCACACTTTGCCGTACTTGGGGGCGTGCTTGAGGTAGTACATGGCATAGGACAGCCTTGTGATCTCCCCCAGGTTGCCGGTCAGCCACCGTGGAGGTCCTGCATTCACACAGGCAAGTGCTTGGGGGTGCCATCAGCAGACAAAAGTCCCAACACAGTGGTTTCTCATACCCGGGATGCTCCTGTACCTCCAGCGCTGCAGCGGGCGGTATCCATATACCGCCACCTGTGTGCACAGGCGTGCAGGCTATGTCGCGTCTGGAGAGCGAAAGCAGTCACCCAAATTCGGTAGGTCCCAGAGGGAGGAGTGCGCTCACACACAGTGCCAGTGTCAAAGCAGCGTACAGCGACATCGGTAGGTTTGCAGCGTGTGCCTGCGCAAGACAGGCTTAGCTGGATCAGTTTCCTTAAGCGCTGCAAGTCAACCTGCAGGACGTGGCAGACACAGTCGTTGCAGAAGCACGGGAATGACGCGCCCACCATCAGTCTGGGCAGCATTGCAGGGACGTTCAACATATCAGGGTCCTGCACTCGTACAGCAACCACAAGCGCTGGGCAGCACGACTCCTCCTGGGTCCTACGGCTTCTCAGTGTGAGGTGACGACGGACGTCGACATGGCGCTTGGATGTCTGTACCAGCGCCTCCCAAAGAAAACAGGGTAGGGGAAAGCAGGCTGAGCAAAATGGCCCGTCTTCTGGTCAGAGTGCGGAGCCATGACGCTGCTTTGCGCACTGTTATGTGCAACGCCAAGCCCGCTACATATGCAGCAGAGCTGAGGAAGCTCCGCTGCCTGCAGTGTGAGATTTGTAGTTTTGGCTTGTGCAGCGTGAGCAACAGCGAGATTCGTTGGGTGACGGGCACAGCGGACATGCGTGTCTGCTCAGGTATCGAGAGCAGCCGTGCATTGCACACAGGCCCGCTGTGACTGTAAAACAAGCTCCTGTAACACGCCAAGGCAGGCCGGTGTCCCGTGCTGGGAGGGTGAGGGCATGCCTGGCGGTGGGAGGCGCCCTCTGCCTGCGTGCGCAGCTTGGTGAGCAGGTCGCGCTCGCGGCCGAGCTCCTCGCCGCGCCGCCGCTCCGCGTCGACGCGCAGCCGCAGCGCCTCCGCCTCGCGCTCCATCGCCGCCACGTCCGCCCTGGCGGCGGCAGAGAGCGTATCTGAGCTCAAAGTGGACGCTTCCTGCATGCGTCTTGTAAGGAGCACTCTGCTGGCTGCACAAACAGCGCTATGACATGCGCCTCTCATGGGTCTCATCTGGGCTACAAGTTGACAGCCTGGACGATGTTTGTATGTAGTCTGAACATGACCGGGGCACAGCCGCGTATGTGCCATAGTTCGTGTGCGAGCAGGAGCGGCACCGCAGCTCGTCGCGCGCGCGCTCCACGTCCGCCTTCTGCTTCTCCACCGTCTTGAGCTTGGCCAGCGCCAAGTCTCGCACCTTGGCAGCCTGCGCGCGGCCCCGTCCTGCTATGCAAGCACTGCCTTGGCAGCATGCATGCGGTATCATGTCTGCATGCAAATTGGAGAGGCATTTTGCATGTTTAACGGACTCGCTGCCTCATGCATGAAAGCCACATGTGTCCTTGACATTGTACGTGCCCCTGTCCCAACTCACAAGCATCATCTCAGCCACGATGGATGAAACTCACAATAACAACAGACGATCAGGCCGCGCCTTGGCCGCCTCGGAGCGCACGCGGCTCATCGCGTCCTCCCCCAGCCGCAGCGCCACCGCCTTCTGGCTGTTCTCCGCCAGCAGCTGCGTGTTTGTGTGCACCTGCCGCATGCCACACTGCTAACGGCGCTGCTTGCTAGGGACAGGACCATACAGGCTGCCACACGTGCGCTGCTACAAGTGCACTGCCAGCAACAACATGAGCACTTGAGAGTCCTGCGCAGCCACATCATAGCAGCGCATGAGCAGGGTCAGGCATAGCAGAGTCAGAAGCCCATGCGAGTTGCAGGAGGGGCAGACCTGCTCGGCCAGCTCGCGCTGCAGCTTGGCGCCGCGCTCGCCTGCTGCATTGGCCTCTTTGGCTGCGTGCTCGGAGGCCGCCTGGTGCACAAGCGAGGTGCGTCAGCATTCGGTGAGACAGGAACGCCACTGACACAAAAAGCTTAACGTCAGCCAGGCTCTTGCGCCAATGGCCTGTACGTATGAGGCGCTTTGAACTAACATTCATGTCAGCAGCATGTTGAATAACAATAACACATGCAGTCTGGCCCCGTATGTGCTACACCTGAGGAAGCACTTCACAGCACTGATGTGGACAAGGTGCAGGGGCGGGCCTTGGCCTCGCGCAGCGCCTGCTCCAGGCGCACGACGTCCTCCTCGGCGGCCGCGGCCGCGGCCTGGCGCGCTCGCGCCTCGGCACCGCGCGCCTCCACCGCCGCGCGCGCCTCGCGCAGCTCGCGCTCCGCGCGCTCCTTGCGCCGCTGCTCCCTGCGGCATGTTCAGTAGTGACAGCTCTTCACGAGGCAGGTCTGGTCGTTGAGAAATCATGGTGTGATGATGTAGAGAAGATCCTGCATGCCCTTGCAAATTCCGTGAGCCGAAAGTATGAGCGGTGTGCATGCGCCGCACTCTGCCACTACGTACACCGTGCGAGCACCCTCCAGTGCTTCGGCTACGCACCACACCGAGCACACCTTGTGTGTTGTGTGTGTTTGTGTGTTCTATGCAAATGCGCACTGCCAGGCGATGCGGCGCGCCTGTCGGTGTCCGCGGCGCGCGCGGCGGCCTGGTCATGCAGGGCCGCCACCTGCGCCTCCGCATCGGCGCACACGGCCTCCGCCTCGCGCAGCCGCGCGCTCAGCGCGGCCGTCTCCGCGCGCACCGCTGTGATCGCTGTCACCTGCAGGTAAGGGACAGGGGCGCTTGCCTTGCCGTAGCCCTAGGACAAGGCCTGCCGCAGGCGCGCTGGCCAAAGTGGCAGCTGCGCTTGCAGATGCCGCATTCCCTAGAGAGCTTCCGCTCTGTCCGCCCTCAGGGTCCTGGCAGGGCCCGCTTGTGCCTACGTGTCACAGTCGAGCTGAAGGTGACGGTGCTGTTGCCGTCGCTCGGGGCACACGGTGCTTGCATACGTATCAGCTTGTGTAATGACAGCCACACACAGGGACCATTTCACGCATGCAACTTGCGCTCGGCCAGAATAGCACCGCGCTGGCACTTCAGCTTCGTGCTGAGGATGGACGCGTGTCCGTCCTGTGCATGAGGCAGCCGCGCGCAGGGCCGCGCGCGCCTGTGCGTCGCGCTCGGCCAGCAGGGCGTCGCGCTGGCGTAGCAGCTCGTCGCGCGCGGTCTCCTCGCCTGCGCTTAGGCCCGTGCCGGCCTCCACCAGGCGGCTGAGGTCGGCGACTTCCGCACGCAGCGCGGCGGCCTCGCCGCGCGCCGCCGCCTCCTGCGCGCCGCACACGCATGCGTTCTGACCGGCATGACCCAGTAGCTGCATGCGAGGGGCAGCATCTGCGGCCACAGGCCAGAAACTTGAGCAGCTTCAGCGGCCTCCTGGCCCATGCACACGCCTTGATCAGGCCGTTTGGGGTCGTCAAACTCTGCTAGAGAGGTCGACCTCATGCCTAGCCCCGCCGCTCCGCCTCCAGCGCCGTGCGCGCAAGCGAGCTGATGATATGGCGCTGCTGAGCGCTGATGCGCAGTAGTCCATGCGCTCAGTCCATGCGGTCAGTCCGACTCACGCGCGGCTGCAGCAGGACCTCTACTAGGCAGACCAACACAGCGAACATGTCGCACACTTCACCGGCGTCCGGAAGGGCGGAAGGGCAGCGCCTTGTCAGCGCTGGCGTCGACCAGGCGCCAGGCCTTCTCGATCTCCGCCTTGAGCGCGGCGATGGCGGCCGCGTCGTCCTCGCCCAGCCGCAGCGCGGCCGCCACCTTGGCCGCGCTGCCCACCAGCTCCGCGCCCAGCTCGTGGCAGCGCTTGGTGAGCCGCCGCTCCGTGTCTGCCGCGCAGCAGCTCCGTGGCGTGGTGCCACGCGCGGCTCGTCGCAATCGTGCTTGAGCCTGCGGTGCGTCCCTCCACAGCAGGCGAGGCTGAACGCTGGCAGGCATGCGTTTGTGTGGAGCGTGAGCGCCTGTAACTGCCGCTGTATACACCTGGTATACAGCAGCAAATCACTCAGGCACGTATGCTGTGCCACGTCCCTGTCGCTTCCACATCGAGCGCCCTAGCTGCGGCGCAGCCGCAGCGTCAGCCGAGGGCCGCGAGACCCTGACCTGCATGTCGCTGGCAGCCTGGCCAAGCTGGGCACCAGGCGCGCTCGCACCGTGCGCGCCGCGCACCGCCTGGAACAGCTTGGCGTACTCCGACCTGAAGCGCTCCAGGCTGCCGTCGTCCGGGAGCGCGCGCAGCACCTGAGCGCGCGCAGCACCTGAGCGCGCGCAGACCGGCGCCTGCACTGACACGCCCGGCCGCGGCAGGGTGGGGCCCTGCCACTGCAGAGCGCTATGCGCGCTTCTTGCGCCCTCCTCATAGTATGCAGAGAGCTTTGACCAGTCGCACAGACCACAAGTAGCTTGGTAGTGCGTAACCTCTCTGCCTCTGCAAAGCGATACGCCGCAGTGCTACTCTTATACAAAAAGTGTGCGTCTGACCAAGCCAAGACGTCTGCTGTGCTGTTCCAGTGGTGGTGTCTCCCTGCCCAGGTTGCGCGCCTCGCGAAAATCTTGCTCCATCGCGTCATAGTCCTGTGGCTCCATGCTCAGCACCTGACCCGCTGGCAGCTTAGCCTCCATGACCTCCGCTTTCTCCGCCATGGTCCTCCTCACGTCGGTAGCGACGCTGACCTGCTCAACCTCCAAAGTATCGAAACCGCTGCAGACCCTGACCCTGGAGGTTCTGTTAGTCTCTGCCTCTTGAGGTCTAGCCAGTCCTACCTTTGTAGAACACAGGTGAGTGAGACAACGTCGAAGTGAGTCATTCACCGTGTCACCCTTGCATTACCATGCTTAGACCTTCCAACAGCCCTCACATCCCTCCATGTACACTGTCTGGCCATGCTCCATTCACAGTATAGCAACGCACGTACGTCTCAGATGTGACAGCGCTCTGTAGTGTTGCTAACAACTTTGATTTGTGGTCAGTGTCCAACTCCCAAGTGTGCTCTTGATAAGCAATTTGGTGCAAGGTGCATTCACAACTCAAGTAGGACCGGCATCTAGGCACAGCTGCGCGGCTGCTAGCAGATGTGAGGAAACAACCCAAGGCCGTTCAGGGGCCCAGTGCGGCTTTAATGCACATGATCATTCAAAGTGATATGCACACACTCCCCATATATTTGCATGGCACACTTCTGAGGCACCTGAAGCTGCTCAGCCTGAGCAGCTCGCCATTTGCCCAGCGCTATTGCCAGCTTCTGACAGTGCTAAATACACCCCCAAAGGTACAACTCAACTTCGGGCAAGGCACCATCACCGTCCGCGGCAGCAGCAAGCCAGTCAGGCATGCTGCGAGGAGCATGCCTGATGACCCATAGGTGCCCGCTCAGCAGCACGCAGTCGAGAGGGTCATAGCCTGCTCGAGCGCCAGCAGGCTGGCCAGGCACGCCGTGAGCAGCACTCCAGGCGCAGGCAGAATATATGAACACACACGCCCCGCGAGTTCTGGCAGCCTCGTTATAAAAAGCAGCGGCGGCTCGGGCGCGCAACCTGCTGCCACAGGACCAGTGAAGGCGGCACGTGGTCAGGGCCCGGCGGCCCGCTCGGGCGCCAGCAGGCCGACCAGGCACGCCGAGAGCAGCATGTCCGCGTTGACCCACGCGTGGTACTTGTCGAACAGCGCGCCCGCGTCCCGCCCCGCGCCCTTCAGCAGCCACGCCGCGCCGCCCGGGTGGAAACGCAGGTAGGGCGTCACGTTGTACACCTGTGTGCGACGAGTGCCGCCTGTGAGGGCTGGGCAGGTCTACCCGGCATGGCCGCACGGCCGCGGCACGCCGCCCGGGTGGGAGCGCTGGTATGGGGTTGCACGCAAGCCTGCCAGTGTCGGGTGTGTCACCGCTGGGCGCGCGTGCTCTCTGGCCGCGCCGCGCCCTGCTGCGCTGACAGCCTGTGGCAGATGGACAGCAGGCCGGCCTACTGACAAGGCTGGCTCACGTCACGACGAGCCGCTTGCCCCTCGTGTCAGGAGCACTGTGTTGCCGCACACCGCCGCTCGCATGACTCGCAGCTGCAGTACACAGAGCTTGATCGCTCGCCAGGCCCGGTCATAGGGTCAGGGCCCCGTCGCGCCGCGCCGCACCTTGCCGCGCAGCGCAAGCCACGCGTCCTCCGGCGTGTTGTGCCGCGCGACCTCCGCCAGCGTGATGTCCCGCCGCAGCGCCCGGCCCCCCAGGCCTGCCCGCCCGCACAGCAGCCTGAGCAGCGCCGCGCCGCTAAGCACGCTCCAGGCTGTGCTGCGTTTGCTCCCAGAAGCAAAACCGAGTCACAAGGTGAGGTCCCAGGTCGGCAGGACGAACAGGGCAGACAGACCGGGTCGCTGTCTTCACGGCGAGTACCTGCCAGGTCCGGGTGTGTACGCGTCAGCCGCAGCCAGTCCATCTGGCTGTATCCCTTCTCCAGTGGGACCTTGCCCGGCCGCGCCGGCTGCTTTGTGCGCGCCTGCGGCAGCCCGCGAGTCACGCACGCGTCGTGCAGCGCGTGGCCCGCCGTGCATGCAAGACGGGCAGGGCAGGGGCGGCCTGACACAAAGACAAACCTGCGGCAGCGGGGCAGCGTTGACGGTCGCTCGCGCCAACAGGGGGTTCTGCACGCGGGCGACCGGGCGCTCGTTACAGCTGCAGCGCGCACGCTCCTTGGGTCGTCGACACGCTTTGAGCACGGCAGGACTGCAAGCTGTGAGCATCTCAGCAACAGGAGTGCGCCTGGCATACGAGGACGCCTGCCTGCTGCGCTGGCACCGCAAAAGTGAAGTCTCCGCCCCCTCCGTTGCTATCCCTGCTGCCCTCCCGGGCGCCTCGTGGGGCAGGCGGTGGCATGCTGCTGCTGCTGGGTGCCCTGGCCTGAGCATCCCTGGCTTGAGCATTAGTACCGTTACTGGTGCTGGTTGGTGCGGGCGCACTGCTCCTGCCGTACTCACTGCTGATAACCGCACCGCTGCCCCTATCCTCGGCCGACGCTGTAAGTTCTACCATAGCGCTCCCGGGCAACCGACTGCAGTCGATGGTTTACTGGTGGCCCGCTATGGACTTGCTCTGTCACAGATTAAAACAGGGTGGGCCTCATGGAGATGCGTGAATGCCTTCCATTGAGGCAAGGTCTACTGCACCGAATACATAAATAAACTGCGTGGGCTCTATGCCAAACTCGTCTCATAGTAAGCCGAGCTCCTGACTCTCACTCTCCTATTTCTTGGACACTCCATGCCTCATGTGTTCACACCTTGCATGCGTTCAATTGAAATACGCTCGCCTGTGTGCCCTATGGCACGCCCACCTTGCCGGCCGAAGGCTGCTGCCCCGGCAGACGAACAGCTCAGGCAGTAGCACAATTTCAAAAGCTCCTGGCAATCCCAGTGATGCGCCTGCGTGAAATGCATATGTACATACAGTTTGTAACTAGTACATGCCCACAAGCCCGCTGAAACCAGCGGCACTGCCCTGACGCGAGGAGGCCACACAACAGATACTCACGCAGGTATCACATTTCCCTGAATAATCACTTGTACTAGTGTATATGACCTCTAGTACATCACCTGTAGGAGCGCTAAGTAGACTGCCAACGATGCTCACCATCCATGCCTGGACACAAGCTGCCCCGGAAGGGATTCGAAGGGCGACCACATATGCATGACATGCTGCGACGCGCTGCGCAGGGGCAGACGCGGCGCGCCACCCTGCACCGCCCCTGCGGCGAGCGTCACTGCCTGCCTGCCTCGCTCACGCCGCCCACGCCATCCCTGTTGCCGCCGCCCACTGCCTGCGAGACGGCGTCGACGGCCTCCGCCATGGGCCCCGGCGGCTTGGCGGCATCCTGCGCATCCTGCCCCAGCGCGGTCGTCCCGTTGGCTGGAGCCACGCCTGTCGCACGCATGCACATGCCTGATCAGGCGCAACCCTTAACGTCGAGGGGACGGCTGCCATGCCGCGCGGGTGCTCCACACCCTGTCACGCAACACTGTTGAGGCGTGGTCAACCCATAACACTGTGAGGATAGGGCGATTGGGGTTGCAGCAGCCCCCTATGGCCCCAGCCCCAACTCCGCTCACGCACCTCCAGCCCTGTGCTCAGCGCCTGGCACGCCGTTGGCCGCCGCGGCTCCGGGCGCGCCGGCCGCGCCCGCCTGGTCGGGCCTGGTCAGGTTGGCGCGTATGGCGTCCACCTCTGCGTCGCCCAGGCCGACGGCGCGCGCGTAGCCCAGCGCGCCGCCGTACGAGGCGCCTAGATAGGCGAGCGTCTCCTCCAGCGTCCCGGGCGCCGAGGCGAGCAGGCCGTCGGACACCATCGAGTCTGCGCGCAGGCGCGGGCTTGCAGCAGATGCGGTGGTCGCGGGCGCAGCGGTGTGCGCCCCGCTGCCGTGCCGGCGCCCGGTCCCAGCAACGCCACTGCCGGGAGATTCACGCAATATCCCTGGGGCGAAGGCACGCACAGCCTCCTGCACCCAAAGTTCCCGTCAGGCTGCACAGCGGCCAACGCCAGAGCGGTCGCAGCAGCGCCTGCCGGCGCGGCCCGGCAGGCGCGCGGTTCAGCCCCGGCGACGCTGCCGGGGGCGCGGGGGGGGCGCACCGCCCAGCTCGGACAGGCGGCCCGCGGACCGGCCGGCCTTCAGGCGCGCCTCGGACAGCGCATAGTCGCGCACGATCGCCGGCTCCTCTACGCCGCACAGGCCGAGGAGCAGCATGGCGATGAGCCCGGTGCGGTCCTTGCCGTGCACGCAGTGCACCAGGATAGGGAAGTTGGCGGCCTCCGCGAACAGCCGCAGCGAGGCCGCGATTGGCGCGTGCGCCTGCGCGCCCGGCCGCGCCTCGCCGCACGCGCCTCAATTCTGCGCGTCAATTCTGGCGTCCGCTGCCGCCGCGCGTCTGGTCAGAGGCAGCGGCGCGCGAACCTGCCTCGCGGCCTGCCGCCCCGCTCGCAGCAGGGCGGCCGCTGCCGCTGCCGCAATCGCCGCCCCGAGCGGCCCGGGGCGAGCCGCGGGGCAGGCCGGCGCACTGCAGGCTGGACCCGCATCTCGGCATTCTCACTCGAGGCGCGTGCGGCGGAATGGTCAGGGTAAGGGTAGGGTGCGGCGGCGTGGACGCGCACGTGGTCCAGCAGCAGGCGGTAGAGCGCGGTGAGGCCCAGGCGCTCGGTGAGCGCGGGCGCGATCACGGCCTGCGGGTCGCCGCCGGTGAGCACCGCCAGCAGCGTGCGCGCCTGCACGCTGTACGGCAGCGCCGCGAACACCGAGCGCTTGACGCCCCAGGTCATGATGTCCGCTGCGCGCGCGGCGCCCCGGCCGCGGCTTACTCGCTTGCCGGCTGACCGGCGCTGCTTCGTCGCTGTCGGGCCGCCGCCCAGGTGCTGACGTACGCGTGCGTGGCAGCAGCGACCGTGCTGCAGGTTCTGAACCCACCCACAGGGCGCCTCCTGCTGAGGACTGGAGCTAGGAGACAGCAGGCCGAGCAACGTGCTGACAAAAGCGTGAAGCTGTTTGCATGCACTGACACTCAGGACGCACTAGCTCACGTCATCGGCGCAGGCGCAGAGAGGCGCGCCGTGGTGCACAGTGACCGGCACATGGTGGCGGCGTTTGAACTCGCGCGCGCACGCGCTGCAGCCCGGCGACGAGGCCGCGGGCGCCGCTTTCTGCCCGGGCACGCAGCCTGGCTCAGTTGCCTGCTGTGCCACACGCAGCACACGACACAGCACACGACACAGCAAGACAGCCCGCCAGGCTCAAGCTGCAGGTTGTCTGCGGCCTCAGGAGGAGCCGGAGCAGCGCGCACTCTGGCTGAGGTGCAAGCAGGCGGGCAAAAGCAGCTCTTGCGAGCACCAGGTGACCTCCACCCTCTGTTTGACGGAGGGCCGGTGCATGGGGAGGTCGTCCGGGCCATGCTTGCGCGGAGCGCCAGGCCGCCGCACCAGCAGCAGGTCCATGGAGAAAATGCTGTCCGAGTGGCCGCGCTGGCGCTCAGCCTCTGCTGAGGCCTCCGCCTGGCACTCCTTCCCCAGCAGGCGCAGATCCAGGACTGTCTGCCGCGCCGCGCGCACGCGGCCGCGTAGGTCGCGCATCGGCGAGAGCACGCGGACGCCCATGCCTCGTTGCAGCGGTGGGCACCAGGCACGACGCTTAAACGCTCAACGCGCAAGCTGAATATCACTGTAACAAGTTTGAAGACTCGTGGTCGCTGCGACGCTGGACAGGAGCCGGGCTCGTGCACACGCAGCGCACCCGTATGTGCGTGCGCTGCAGCTCCGCAGAGCTGCCCAGACCGCAGCTCGTGGTCAGCGCTTGTTACGCTCCACGTTGCATTCATGACAGTCCGGCAGACACAGGCCAGGGCAGACCTGAAGATCTGCGAGCAGCGATAGACTGCGCCCTTCCTCAGCAGGTTTGCGGCGCTGCCCAGGTCGCGAAAGTTGACGCCGCTCTGCATGCCGCCGCAACACTCCTCCCGCTCCGTTCTGCTCGAGGCTCAAGATGGTGCAATCACTGCCAGGCTGATGCTTTGTAGCAAAGTGGCAGTTTGCACTCCGTAACCCCTGGAGCTAGGGTGTTGGGGCTGCTTGCCATCTGCTCGCCATCGTCTCAATGCCCGTTGATCAGCGCGACGGCCAGGCTCGATGCTCGGCATTCGGCAGCGATGAGCCTGGTCTGATACATTGCCGTTTGCTGGTCGGCAGCCGGCGTTGCACTCTCTGCAGGCCTAACTGCCGGGTGCAGCGCCCTCGCGCTATGTGCTTCCACAGAAATACCGGCGTCATCGCTGCGAAGGCCGCCCCGACAACACCGGGGACTTCGTTCACCGTCTGGGTGCGTTGCCCGCTCGCCAGCTTTCCATCACAGCAGTGTCGTGTGACTGTGTGAAGCCAACTTGGTACGCAACGAAGGGGTGGGCACTCTGACTAAGCTGGCACCTTACTGTGCTGTGCGGTGCGTGCTGGGCGGCCTGGGCGGTCTGGGCACGATGCTTGGCGCTGCGCGCAGCACATATTGCCTATGTCACTCTCAGTAAGCTAGCACGTGCCATCAACAGCCGCTGGCGCAGCCTGAGTAGCTGCCAGCGGCCAGCGGTAGCGTGACCGCATGGCGGGACTAGCAGCGCCCGGGCTGCCGGGCGCCTCCTTGTCATGCAGCTGCTCGCCGCGGTTGCCTTGCAGGCATGATGTGCAGAAACACGCTGTGAACCTGGCGTTGCAAAGCGCCCGACGCGTGACCAACGCTTGCATGACCGCAGGTGGACACCTGCAGGGCGGACTCTGTTACGCGGCTGGCGCTCCTGCCCCTCTGTGGTACGCCCTGCGCCGGCCCCTGTGTGTCCTGGATCATGTTGTCGGCGTCATGTGCGATCTGCACGGTAGACCACTTGCGCCGCCTGCCACCAGAGTGCACCGTGGGTGCATGCCAGAATGTGAGTTACGAGGAAGGGCAGACGGCCACTGCTTCTATCCTCTGTTGCTGGATCACTATGCGACCATACGTCCCGACGGTGCCGCATGACGCCCTGCTGCCTGTGGCGCAGCAGCGGAACATACAGCCGCCCGGCACAGCCCCGCGCCCTGAATGCCGGCAGCCTGCGGGCTCCGCGCTGCCGGCCTCGCTCCCAGACGGCCGCTGGCCGTCCGGCCCAGCCCCGTCTGCGCGCCCCATTGTGCTGATCGGGCTGGTGGGCGGCAGGCGCGGCGGCGCGGCGGCCGCCCTCGCCGCTGGACCTGCTGCCCGAGGAGCTGCTGCACGAGATCTTCCGGCACGCCGGCCTGCACCTGAGCGCAGGCGCGCCGGCCATCCGCTAGGATTAGGGTTATCCCTGTAGCTTCATCCGGCCGGCCCCCGCCGCGCGCCAGGCCCGCGGTGCCCGCGGGCGCTCTCCGGGCATGCACTGCTGTGCCTGCTGTCTCTGCTGTGTCTGCAGACAGCAGGGCATGCTCGCGCGGGCGCGGGCGAGCGCGAGCACGGCAGCGGGCGAGCGCGAGGACGGCAGCCTGCATGGACGCCGCACTTGGCCTCCTTGCTGTGTCTGCCGTTGCTGCTGCGAATGCGTCTGTGTGCCGGAATGAGCATCCTCTGGTGCCAGCCCCAGACATGCCGGCAGGCAAGCGTGGGCGCTGTGCTGCACGCGGTTGAGCCTTGGAGGTTGGCGCGGCAGCGCGACGGGCAGCCGCGCTGCGCGCAGGCACGCGCGAGCGGTGTCGCCTCAGCACTGTGTGCCGCAGCTGGCGGACAAAGCTGGCGGCGCCCGCATACTGGCAGGTCCGCCCCCGCTCGCTTACCCCCGACGCGCGCGCGGCTGCCGCAGAGCACGCCCTGCCTGCCGGAGGGCACGCCCTGCCTGGCGCATGGCGCTGTGCAGCGCGGGGCGTGCCCGCGCACCATGGCCTGCCGGGCTGCAGACGTGGCTGTGTAGAGCTGCCCGCGCGCACACGGCTTTTGCCTATAGGAGCTTGCCGCCTGACTGTCAGTCGGCCACGCGCGCACGGAGGGCGGGCCTGCCGCTGCCCTACACAAGCCGGGAAGGCCGGCGCCCAAGCCCGTGCAGGCCCTACTCTACCCTACACCCTACCCTTCATGCGCGCAGGAGATCGGGCTGAACACGGCCGAGTTCTGCAGCGGCGGCGCGTTCGCGGACGCGCTGCTGGCGCTTGCGCCGCGCGCGGGGCCCGGCCTGCGCGCAATCCGGCTCATCGCGGCCGCGCCGGGGCGCGCCAAGCAGTCGGTCCTGTACGGCGGCGCCGAGCGGCTCTGCATGTACCGCGGCGCCCAGGCATGTGCCCATCCCTGAGCGGGTGTGCAGCACGCCTGGTACCAGGACTGTCCTGCCGCCACGGGCGACTGTCTGGGTCAAACACAGCTGCCAGCTCGTGGTAAACAGAGCGTCGGCGCCCGGGCGTGCAGCTGGGCTTCAGCGCGGCGGCGCGAGAGCTAGAGGCGTGGCTGGTCGGCTGCCACGCGCGGCTGCAGGCGCAGGCGACGCGCGCGCCGTCGCGCGCGGACCCGGCCTGGCGCCGGGAGTATGACTGCATCGAGGAGGCGCGCCGCGCGCCGATGTGTTGTTCTCGGGCGCACGCCTCCGTGCCTGCCGGAGCACACCCCCCTGTGCCCTTGCAGTGTGTGTGGGGCGCCAGGCTGCAGCTGATGTGTGGCATGAGGCCCTGTGCGGGTGCTGCGACGCACTGAAGCTCACCCTGGCCAGCGAGCGCGCCCGCCTGGACATGCAACGCTCAGAGCCCGTCGGCGCTGAGCTTCGAGCAGGTATAGATCCAGGGTGCAGGTATAGGGCGGTGACCGGCGAAGCGGGGCGGCAGGTGATGTGCGGCAAGCGCTTCCGGCAGGCCGCCGCCCGCGCGCGCCCCGAGTGGGCCGCGCTCGCGGCCGGCCTGGCGCGCGCGGCCGGCGCCGCCGCCAGCGGCTGCCTGCTGGTGCTGGGCGTCGCGCTCTGGACGCGCCTGCTCGGCGTCTTCATCTGGCCGGCCGTGCTCGCCATGGCCACGCTTGCCTGCAGCGCCTGACCAGGCTCGCGCCGCCGCCCGTCTTGCCGGGGAAAGGGGGAGGGGGGGGGGGGAGGGCTGCGAGGAGCTGGCTGTAGACGCGGCGGCGTGGTGTGCAGCAGCGTGGTGTGCAGCAGCGCTAGGGGCCGTGCCCTCGGGCTGGGCAGCCGTCGGGGGGAGATGCGAGGTTGCAACAGCACGGACAGAATGCATTGTTACCGCACTTGAGACCCAAGCATTTGGTGTGAGAAGCGCAGGGGCGCGCCTGCGGCGCGCTCCTGTGTGCTGTTGGGGTCTGGTCGACAGCTTTTGTCAGGGTGACCACTGACGGTCTGGCATGGCCCCTTACATGGAGGTTTCTACCAGGCCAAGGGGTCCCCACACCTGGGCAGTTCTGTCGCGCCGGTTGGGTCGACGGCGCGCCTCAGGTTGCTTGTACCGTGCGCGGTTCGCGCCGCGCCTACGCGCGTGGCGGGGCAGGCGGCGCCCTACATATCAGTGTCCTTTACGCTCTGCTTGCTCTGCAGATTTGCTTAGCCAAGCGGCGCAACGTATATCACAGCACTTTGCTGATAGCTAGCACCGTAGGCACCGCAGGCGGCCAGACACCTGGGGTTGCGGCCGCGCGTCCGCAGTGCAGAGGGTGGCTAGCACGCTTTTGGAATAACACTGCGGGGCCTGTGCGGCACCCTCAGGCGTGAAGTATGTGACAGCGGGCTGAGGTCAAGACGGTCCGGTGGCACGCAGTCAGCAAAGTGCACAGCTTGCGCGCTCCGGGCTCCTTTGTAGGTGGGTCAGCAACCCATGAGAGGTGGCTTGCTCAGCAAGTGCTCAGCAAGTTGCTTAGGCAACCCATTTCATTGCCTGTACAGGATAGCATCAGGACAGCACCTACACTGTAGGTACATGTGACATGTAGCGGCACATGCGCGGGCCCTTGCCCAGCAGCGCTGCCTGTTGGCTCATGGGTGGCCAAGCAACAGTGAAAGCGCGCGGACAATGTACGCGTGATGCTGAGCCTGAACCTGCGCATGCTGGCACTTGGCTGCGTGCGCAGAGTGAGCAGGAGGGCCAGGAGGAGGCTGAGTGACCTTTTGGCATGCAAGATATTGTGGATAAAGTGCGCACTGTGATGTTTTGGTCGTTGAGGCTGCCTCATGCATCACGTCAGCTGCCCCGCCAGAGAGGGCGCCAGGTACTCACACTTTGGTGCTTGATTGGTCCGCTGGTGTGCTGGCTTGAATGCGTTTGTTGAAACAAACGTGCGTAGTGCTGATCGTCTTGCACTGTGCTGTCACGCTGCACACCGACGACGTACAAGGCCGCTCCGGCATAGCCCAAATTGTGTGCGTGCTGTTACCTGATCCGTGCAAGTGTAAGCGTTGATAAGCTGCCAGTCCCTCAAAGTGCATGCGCACGTGTATGCACATATTGCTCACTTTGCTCGACTGCTGACACTGGCTCGACACGCTCAGCGGTTGCCGCTAGCGGTGGCAGCAGTGGCCTCCGTCATTTTAGCCTGCATTAGAGTTTCTACTGCAGTGAGTGCTCACGTTCGCCTTTGGTGTTTTCCTTTGTTTTCCAAAGGAAAACACTACTGCTCACTCAAACAATCACACATGTGAGGTCCCTGCAAAACGTCCGCGGAAAAGATTCAGAAGGAGACTTTTCACCAGGTCTACTGGCCTATAGGCGTATAGTAGCTACTCACATGTGCACATGCAGCGGCAGCCTGTTGATGCATGTCACCGAACTTTTTTTTTTCTCTTTTCCACTGCTTGACTCCATCGCCAAGTTAGGCACTGCACCTGACTTGCCCTTGGGCCAAGTCCGTAGCTGCGAGCATCTCAACTGCTGGCACCAGACATCATCAGCAGCCACTCTTGTGGGCACTGCCGTCATGTGGGCAGCTGTGCTGCTCACCCTGCTGGCCGCTGCGCCACTCCTGCTCTGCTGGCAATGCCTGCACTGGCTTGGGCCGGAGAGCGTGAGGGGCATGGCAAGGCTATGGCTCGACGGTGCATCTGCTATTACACGCATCTACTGACACAGCCAGCAGACCTGCAGCACATATAGCTACACGTGCATTTGCACACGCATATTAAGCAGCTTCTCAGGCCTCCTTGTACGCCAAGCCTTATGTATTGCGAGCACAGCCACTGACTTCCGGGCTCCCCGCAGGCGCCATGCAAGTTGGCAGCGTCTCAGCTTCCCTGCGGCCACCAAGCCTGACGCTGAGCAAAGTCAGCATCACCTCGCCGGAGCACCTGGGGCACCACACATGCTTCCGCGCCGAGCGCATCGTGCTGCGCCCCTCGCTGCGCGAGCTGTGGCACGGTGCGCACGCACGCATTGGCGCTTGGCTTATTTTCTCTGTGTGCGTGCATGTCCTGATATGCCAGGCCCTGGACTTTGGCGGACGCCTTGGCGGGCTGCTGCTGAGCTGATGGTGCAGGCAGGAGCAATGCGTGGGCTTGTAAGTGCGCGGCGAGCGCGCCGGTGCGCTCGCAGGCGGCCCGGCCGTGGTGGTGCAGGTGCATGGCTTCTGGCTCAACGGGCTCATGGACATCGTCGGCCAGTTCCACCTCATCAACCTCATGCAGGCGCGCAGGCCCGCCGCCAGCCTTTGCTGGCGCTGCACCCCATTCAGGCACCAAGCAGTGTCCGGTTGCAAATACCAGCACTGTGACGAGTTCTCATGACACTAAGCATCCTGGGCAAGCTGCGCGCAGCACGCGGGCTTGGTGCGCGAGGTGATGGCCCCCAGCAAGCCGCCCAGCATCTCCGCCTCCGTGACAGGTACGCGCCGTTCACGTATGCCGCCGGTGTGCGCATGCTGAGGGACCGGCAGTGCAGCCGGCGAGTGCTCAGCCAGCAACCGGCGGACGCTCTGCATGATGGCGCCAGCACATGCCCTGACCTGTGAGCCAGCACAGGCCGTCTGTGTCAGCGCAAGGACCACGGCGCAGCGCAAGGACCACGTGCAGCACAGTGCCAGCGCATCGCTATTGATTGGGCAGGGGCGCACCGCGATAGCTGCGGCGCGGCGGCCGCGCCGAGCGCGCCCCTGAACGAGCATGCGCGGCGCGCAGACGAGGTGGGCAAGGCGGCGAGGCGGCGCGGGAGGCGGGCCATCACGCCAAGCGAAGGCGAGGTCGCGGCCGCGGCGTCCGGCGCGCCCTCCGCCGACGCGGACGCGGGCGCTGGGCCGCCCCTGCTGGGGCGCAGCAGCAAGGTGCGGCTTGGCAGGCGCACCGCAGCCGCAGGCCGGGCAGGGCGCGCCGCGCGGGAGCACCGTTGTGCATGAGCATCGGGGGAGGACGGGTTGCGCGTGTGCGCAGGTCAGCGCGGCGCTGCGGCAGGCCAGGGGCGACGAGGCGGCGCAGGACCTGCACGGCGGCGGCGGGTCGGCCGCGCCCGCGGCCGCCGCCTCCGCCGCCTTGGACCCTGCGCGGGCCAGCGTGACGGGCGGCCCAGACGCAGCCGGGGCCCCAGGCGCCCCGGCCGGCGGCGCGCCGGCGGCCGCGCACGACGCGCCGCTGGATCCGGCGGTTGTCCCCGTCTCGGTGGGGCCGTCCACGCCCCCAAGTGCCGGCTTCGCCCAAGCAACAGCCGCGGGCGCTGGCGCTGGAGGCAACGGCCAGGCCGCCGCCGCCGCGCCTGCCGTCGGACCCTCGCAGGCGCCCGCCGGGGCAGGGGCGGGCGCTTTGAAGAAGGCCGCGCGGAGCATCCTGGCGCCGTTCCTGCGCAGCAGGAAGAGCGGCGCGCCGGCGGGCCCGGAAGCGGCGCCCGCCGCGCCGCCGGCGGCCGAGGCCGCAGGCGCGCGCGGCGTCCAGGGCGCGCTCGCGCGCAGCATGCGGC
>JAABUY010002758.1_pt1 | contig 20373 bp, 21 predicted proteins | sample 5560271 | NCBI WGS metagenome assembly JAABUY01 (sample SAMN10711886, study PRJNA513374) | rock metagenome | isolation source: Antarctica rocks | place: Antarctica: Victoria Land, University Valley
GTGCGCCCGCCGCGCTGGGCGCCCGCAGCTCTGCGCCCATGCGCCGCATGCCGCGCAGGCGGCGGCGGTGCTGCCGATCGCGGCCGGGCGGCTCGCGGACCGCGCGCAGGCTGCGCTCGGCTGGCCGCGCCTTCGTATGCGGCGGCTGGTCCAGGGCGCGGCCTCCCTGGGTGCGCGCGCGCGCGCGCATGCGGTGTCATCATGAACACAGCATCCAAATCAGAAAAATATTAGGGCGCTTATTTGCGAAATATAAAATGTGTTGGCCTCCGAACCCTGCAATCACAGGTTCCCGGCATGGCCGGCCATGGTGCAAGCCGCGCCCAGGGCCAGGCGCAGCTCTGCTTGCCGGCGCGGCGCACGCATTCGGCCCACAACGCACCTGGCTCAGAGCGAGCGCCCTGAACGCGCCGCGCCGCAGGCCCTGCGCTGTGCCTGCTGCCGCTGGCGCTGGCGCGGCGCAGCCTCAGCCCGGCCGCGGCGCTGGCCTGCCTCACCGGCGCGGTCGCGTCGGCGTCGCTGTGCTACGCGGGCTTCCACCCGTACGTGCTGGTGCGCGCGCTGCCGCAGTGTGTGGCTCAATTGAGATTGTAATGTATGGAAGACTACAGCCTGGCCGCACCCCGCTGTGCTGTGCGGCCATGCGCGCCCTGATGTGCTTGAAAGCTCGCAGCAGGGGTGGAGCGGCATGGGCGCAGAGCAATGTGGCCTGAGCCTGCAGCCTGAGGGTGTTGGGCCAGGTGGAGACTGATGCATATAGGAGCGCGCCCGCAAGGATGGAGCATGCGCGGCCTCACCCTAGCCCTAGCCATGGTGTCTTGTGGACCCTCCGCTTCCCAGCCCCGACGCTGTGGGGCAACGGCGCAGGACGTGGCGCCGCGCGCGGCGGGCCGGCTGCTGGGCCTGACCAACACCTGCGCGACGCTGGCGGGCATCGCGGCGAACCTGCTCGCCGGGCGCCTGGGCGGGGCCGCGGGCGGATTCCGGCCCGTGTTCGGCGTGACCGCTGCGCTGTACCTGGCCTCGCTCGCGACGTTCAGCGCGTTCGCGCGCGGCCGGGCGCTGTGACGCGCGCGCGGCCGCCCGCGCGCCGCCCGGCCTCACCCGCGACGCTCGGCGCGGCGGCGCGCGACCAGGCTCTTTCTGTGAGACTGGCGCAGCGCACGGTGCCTGCTGCTTTCAGCCAGGGCTGCCCTGCCGGCCTGCAGGGCCAGGGCGCCGCCGCTGCTGTGCTGTGTTGGCCCAGCTTGCGCCTGTGCCGAGCCACATGCTGTTGGCGAGCTGACAGGGCGTGTATGCATGCAGTGCATTTGTCGTTTGTAGCAAGTTGCTATCAGGACTGTGCTAACATTGCAATTCGGATAGTATGCCCCTGTTCTGCCTGTAGCACGCATGTGAAACGTGCTGACTGCAGATCAGCTCTTCAGTTCAGCTCTCGAGTGTGCGTCATAGAGCTTGCGCTGTGGCACGCCCCTATACAAGATGAGCAGTTTATATCAATATTGGCCAGGACGCCCCTACCCTGTCCTTGCTGGCCAGCTTGCCAAGCATGCTCCCGAGAGTGAAGCGCGGACATGTAGCATGCGGAGGCTGGGCGGCCTGCTGCGCAGCTTGCCTGGCTTCACAAAGCGCGCCTGGAGCAGGCAGTGCCGCTGGGCGTTCCGCTCGAAGGCCGCGGCGTGCGCAGCCGCAAAGCCGCCAGCGTTCAGCGTCATCCTCCCGCCGAAGCCTGCGCAGGAGCCTTCCTGGGAAGAGCTGCTCGCCACCGCGCGCCTGTCGCGGCGGCAGATGGCCGGTCGGCGGGAGTGGGACGGGGGCGGGCGCGGGCGCGGGCGCGGGCGCATCGCGCCGGGCCAGCGGCCCGTGACCGAGCAGCAGCGCATCAGCATATCAGAGCAGCTGGGCATCTTCCAGCGCAGCGACGCTCCAGGCGCGTGCTGCGGAGGGGACGCCTGCATGCAATCCGTTCGTTGTGCACGCCGAAACATCTGTCTGAGCTACACATCCAGGATTTGCTGGCGTCAGGCACGTTGGTGTTGGACCAGGCAAGTCTGTACACTTGGTGTGCGGCTGCAAGTTTGTAGTTGCTGTACACCGCTACACGGCAAGTGACCAGCAAGATGACGAAGTGGCGCGCCGTGGAGCTACTTGTGTGTTGGAATCAAGTTGCAGAGCAGTTGAAGGTGCTGGCACTTAGGCCTGTGGTGTGACTGCAAGCATTCCACGGGTTCCCGCCGGGGCACGCAGAGCTGAAGTTTGAGGCGGGCTTGTCCAACCATGACCGGGCGGTGGTGCACGCGGAGTGCCGCAAGTATGGCTTCACGTCAAAGAGCTACGGGTGCGCGCCCTGCTCCCGGAAAATCAGCCTGGCAGCCTGGCCCAGCGCCGACTTGCAGTGCCGCTCGCATGCGCTCCGCAGCAGCACCGGCACGCGCAGGAGCGCGGTACAAATACACATTTTGGCACTACTTACTGCGAGCACTGCCACCAAGCAGAGCAGGGAGTGCGGTGCGTTGGTACGGCACAAGCAGGAGAGGCCACGCTGTGCACGCGGCGGAGGCGCACAGGAGGCGCCGCGCACGTAGGATTTAAATACCAACGAACGACGGCTCACAGTGCGCCGGCACCCGGCGCCGCGGCGCAGGAAGGGCGCCGGCCGGCGGGTCACTGTGAGGAAGCCCCGCAGCAGCGGGCGCGCACGCGCCGACGTGTTTGACCTGGCGTTCAAGCCTGAGGCGCTCGACATCCTGCAGCGCCACCTGCAGGCGCGCCGCCCTGCCCTGCCCAGCCGCGCGCCAGGACGCTCTGTGAGCCTGCAGCCCTAGGGCTCCTGTCAAGCGCTTTGGGCTGCCTCCTGTCCAGCGCAATAGTAGAGGTGGTCAGACCTGTTCAGTGTCAAAGCCATGAGGGACTCTGGCATCAGGTACCCGAGGGAGATAGGGGCAAAAGAGTATAGCAGCACCTTTTGTAATAGCGGCAAGCAGGGTTGCTTAGAGCCGTCAGGGACGGTCCAGAGCCTTTCTCCCTAGGGCTGGTTGCCGGCCATGCTGGAGCCGCGCCGCAGATGTGCACCGTGCCTCGGCGCGCAGGAGCACCCGCCGGCGCTCGACGAGCTGCGCGGCGGCGCCGCCAGCGCGCAGCTGCACGCGCACGGCCGCAGCAGCGCGGACGGCAGTCAGAAGCGGCAGCGGGGCGGCGGCGGCGGCGGCGCCGCGCAGTACACGGCCGAGCAGGTGGCCGCCCGGCGCGCCGCGTGGACCGCGCGGCAGGCGACGCCGGCCGTGGCCGCGCTCGCGGCCGCGCGCGCCGCGCTGCCCATCGCGCCGTTCAGGCAGGCGCACCCAGGCCCCCCCGCCCTGCACCCCCCCTGCACTGAACACACAGGCCGCCGTGCTGGCGATGCGGCCTGTGTTGGGAACGTGGCCTGTGCCTGCGCAGCGGCTGCGGGTGTGCTCTGTGCCAGGTGGCGTTTGTCGCGACCAGGCTCATGTCCCCGGGTCAAAGGCAGCTCTTGCGCGATGCCGCCTATCCCTGCGGCGCCGGCTGCGTTCCCGCGCGCAGCCGGCCAGGCAACCGCCCCGCAGCGCCCGCGTTGCGCCCGCCGGCCGCCAGGGCCGGGGCGCGTTAGGCGCAGGGGCGCGGTGCTGGTGGCGGCGGGCGGCAGCGGGGCCGCGCTGGTGACCCTGCCCTGTGTTAAAAGTCGTCGGGCGCAGGGAGGAGATCCTGGCGGCGGTGGACAGAAACCAGGTCGTGCTGGTGGCGGGCGAGACGGGCTGCGGTAAGACGACGCAGGTGCCGCAGTTCCTGCTGGAGCAGGCCTGGGGTGCGCGCGCGGGTGCCTGCACCCCAACCCGCTGGCGGCCCTCTGCCCTGCGGCGCGCCTGGCAGAGCGGCCCGCCCTGCCCCCCGCTGCTCGCGCGGCCTGCGGCAGCGCCGCTGGACTCGAAAGCATGCTCGGGCCCTTGTCGTTGCCGCTGTGTGCGGGCTCGTCATGCGTGCGCCATGCCGCTGTGGCAGCCACCGTGGCAGGCCAGCCTGGCCCTGTCAATATTGCCCGGAGCTCCGCCCTCACTCCTGTCCGCGTGGCGTCTCAATTCCAGCACACTTACCGCACACATGCCACTGCTCTCCGTGGGCTTGTATTGAAGCGCCGCAAGGTGTTCGCACGCAACTTAGATGGGCCGCCGGCGCGGCCGCGCGCCACAGGCCCTAACCGGCACGCGGCGCGCCGCGCGCAGCCGCCGGGCGCGGCTGCCGCATCATGTGCACGCAGCCGCGGCGCATCAGCGCCATCTCCATCGCTGAGCGCGTCGCCGTCGAGCGCGGCGAGCGCTGCGGCGACAACGTTGGCTACACCATCCGGCTGGAGTCCAGGCGCGCCACCCGCTCCTCTGCAGCATGGTAGTAAACTGTAGACGCTCCCCTGCAGCGTTGTTGTGAACTAGAGGTGAGGAAGAAGAATGGAAACAACAGTGGAACCCAGGCGCGCCGCCCGTGACTGGCAGATGCAGTGAGCTTGAAGCCCTGGCGTGACCCTACAGCGGCGTTGCAAAGTCGCGATGAGGAAGGACAAGGCAATGAGAAGACTGCGCAACTCAGGGACCAGCGCAGGCCTGCGCGCTGTGCGCTCGCCGCCGCCGGCCGCGGCGCGCATTGCGGGGCGCCGCCTCGCGCGCCGCACGGCCCGCAGGCCTGCCGAGGCGCACGCGGCGGGGGCGCTGACGCGCGGGCCGCGCGCGCGCGCGCAGCGGCGGCCCCGCGTCCTCGCTCATGTTTTGCACGAACGGCGTGCTGCTGCGCATGCTGACGCACGGCGAGGGCCTGGCCGGCGTGACGCACATCATCGTGGACGAGATCCATGAGCGCGACCGCTTTGCCGACTTTCTACTCATCCTCGTCCGGCGCCTGCTGCCCGCGCACCCGGGCCTGCGCGTCCTGCTCATGAGCGCCACGCTGCACACGGAGCTCTTCGCCGGCTACTTTGGCGGCTGCCCGATCGTGCGGGTGCGTGCCAACCCTAACCCTGCTCTGGCCCCGGCCTGCGCGTCCTGCTCCTGAGAGCCTCGCTGCACACGGAGCTCTTCTTCGGCTGTTTTGGCGGCTGCCCAATCGTGCAGGTGCGCGCCGACCCTAACCCTACCCCGCGCGCCGCGCCGCGCCGCGGCCCACGGCCCGCGCCCACGTGCCTGCGCATCCGCATCCTGCAGCACCGCCGCGCTCGCTGAGCTGGCCTCAGGGCGGTCATGAAGCCGTGGATGCGCCCGGGCCCGCGTCCACCCGCTGTGCCAACATGGCAGACGCCATTGCGCGCCTGGGGGCTAGCCGGCTCGAAGCGCTGTCCCCTGCCGGTGATACCGCCTTGATAAAGCCTACCCTATATCCCAACCCTGAACCCCACCGGGCGCGCAGGTGCCCGGGTTCACGCACCCGGTGCAGGATTTGTACCTGGAGGACATCCTGGCCTTGCTAGAGGCGCCCGGCGGCGGCGGCGGCGGCGGTAGCGGCGGCGGCGGCGGCCGCGGCCGCGGCCGCGGCCGCAGCGGGCGCGGCGGCAGCGGCGCGGGCGGGGGGCACGCGGGCGCGTTGGCGAACGGCGCGGCGGCCGGCCGGGGCGCAACGGCCCTGGGGCCGGAGCGCCGCGCAGCCGTGGAGGCCGCCATCCAGCAGGCGTTCATGGGCGGCTCCGACGCGGACTTTGACCACCTGCTGGAGGCGCGCCCGGCGCCCGGCGGCCGTCAGTGCGGGCGGAGGCTGAAGGACTCAAGGCGTTGCATGCTCTGCATGCCGTCCTGTGGCCCTGCACGCACCGCCGTGGCTGTCTTGGTGGAGGGAGGCCTGACCGATCCTTAAATCAGGGGGCAGCAGTCGGCCCGGTCTGCCCAGAAGCGCTGTGCGGGCTCACCGCGGCGCGGGGCGCGCGCAGGTGACGGGCGCGGCGTCGCTGGACGACGGCGAGGCCGGCTCGCCCTGCATCAACCTGGCGCATCCGGCCACGGGTGCGGCTTGCCCCGCCGCGGGCCTGCGTGCTTATGCACTGCCGCCAGCAGGCAGCCGGCCTGTGCCGGCCCCTGGGCACCGCAGACGCTCGCAGCTCATGTCTGCATGCTCTTGCAGCGCTGCTGGTGGGCAGCAGGCGTGCTGCGGCAGCGGGCACGAAAACGCTTCACAGCTCCTCTTGCAGGCGCTGCGCCGTACGTCTGGCGGCCAGCATGTGCGGCAGGCGTGCCCGATGCAGCACGCTAGGGCTCGCAGCATGTCCATGGACTGCATCCCTGCGCTACGCCGCGCGTCGTGGGTGTCGGAAGGGTCCGGGTGTGCTCGACGCCCTGCAAGCGCCGTCCCTGAGCCGGCTCGCGCGCGCGGCGCGCAGGCGCCACGCCGCTCATGGTGGCGGCCGGCAAGGGGCGGCTGGCGGACGCGCAGGCGCTGCTGGCCAGCGGCGCCGACCCGCTCGCGCGCGCGCGCGATGGCAGCACCGCCGCCGAGTGGGCGGCGCGCTTTGGGCATGCGGACACGGCCGCCGCGCTGCGCGAGCATGCAAAGGTGCACCGGCGGCAAAATGTATGCAGAGTTTTCTGTTTTGCAAGCGTCTGAGACAGAGTGCGAAAGCTGGAGCAGAGCACGCCTGAACAACGCACATGCAATGGTATGCGCAGCACACGGTGGCGCTGTTCGCCGATGCCTGCGGCCCTGATGCATGGCCGGCCGCTGAGCGGCACCGGCCGGCGTGCTACAGGCCGCGGGCCATGCGGAGAGCGTGGCCGCGTCGGCGCTGGCGCTGTCGCGGTACCAGGCGGGCGCGGACGCCGACGAGGTGGACCTGGACCTGGTGCAGGTGAGGCATACCCTGATCTAAACCCTAGTCCATGCACTGTTGCAAGGCCTGGCGCGCACGCCGACCAGGTGGATGGTCTGGACATGGTGCAGTGAAGCCCTTGGGTGTGGCTCCCGCGCCTGGTCAGGCATGCCCCGCCGCACACGCGACCATGAGAGCCTACCCTACCTGACAGTACCTTGGTGCATGTCCGCCTGCGCACACAACGCCAGTCACCTGGTCCCCGCTGTTTTCTCAAAGAGCAAAGGGTCGTAAACCTAGCGCCTGTAGGGAAGTCCGCCCCAAGCCTTACGCCCGCTGCAGGCGCTGCTGGAGCACGTGTGTGGCGAGGGCCAGCTCAGGCGCGTGCAGGGCGACGCGCTGGGCGCCGTCCTAGTCTTCCTGCCCGGTGCGACTGCGCGCCCGTGAGCGCCCGGCAGGCGGCGCCGGGCGAGCGCGGCCACGGCCCCGGCGTGCATCGTGACCAGGGTGGCGGCTTCGAGCCGGGAGCGCCGAGGAGCACTTGGGAAGGGTGTCGCGGCGCGTGGGTCGCAAGCTTTGCATGCGTGGGGTATGGTGCATCCCAACCTAACCCTAACCATATTGTGCATGTGTGCACTTGGCCCAAAGAACGTACTATGGTGTTGAGAGGGTAGGCAGGGCGCGCACGGCCTGCACTGCGCGGGTCACGACGGCCGGCCGCGCCGCGGCAGGCTGGGACGAGATCATCCGGCTCAAGGACCGCCTGGAGAGCAGCGCCGCGTTCGGCGGCGGCCGCTGCCAGGCGCGCCGGCCCCGGCACCCGCCCCATGGGCCTGCTCGCGCCGAGCGCGACGCGCCCTGAGGCTCGCTGCAGCCGGGCTGCTGGCGCACTCCGGGGTGCCGGGCGAGTGCCGGGCTCCGCTCGCAGCGTGCTTGCAAGAACAGCTCCAGCAATGATTCTGAGAAGATGCTTGGGCGGACCCGCGGGCGGAAGGTGCCGCCGCTGCACTCCATAGCCTGCGGCTATAGGATTAGGGCCTAATCTGCTCTAACCCTAACCTACCCCAACCCAGGTGCTGCCGCTGCACTCCATGGTGCCGGCGGCGGACCAGCGGCGCGTGTTTGCGCGCCCGGCGCGCGGCGTGCGCAAGCTGGTACTCGCGACCAACATCGCCGAGACGGTGCGGCGGGCGTTGCCGGCGCTGGCCCTGCTGACGCAAGATGCAGCATCATGCAGGTGGCTGTGAGTGCATCGCGCCTCACCGCCGTTCCGCACATACCCGTGTGCTTAATCTAGTCTGATTCGTTTTCAAGAACAGGGGTGCCTGGTGCGCACAGCGTGGTGCGCTAGGCTGGCATGCAGCGGCCGCGCACTCGTGGCACAGAGCCGCTGTGGAGCACGGCTTTGGCAGCCTTGCTCGGCGGCCTTATGGCCGCTGCGCTACTTTAAACAGTCTTGGTCGGACAGAAGTGTGCAGGCTCCAGCATTGGCGACTGACCGCACGTGCCCGAAATTGGGCGACGCTGGCGGGCAGGCTGTGACCATCGACGACGTGGTGTGCGTGATCAACAGCGGCCGCCACAAGGAGAAGAGCTACGACCCGTACACCAACGTGTCCACGCTGCAGGCGGCCTGGGTGTCCAAGGCGTCCGAGCGCCAGCGCCGCGGCCGCGCCGGGCGCTGCCAGCAGGTGCGCTGGCGCCGCCGACGCCGTGTCTGCTCGGGAGTGTCCAAGGTCGGCGGCCCCCTGTCTGGGTGTAAGTGAGCCTTCCGAGCAAGTGCTCCTGCCAAGGCCGCAGGCCCTGCTGCTGGCGCTGGCGCGGGTCGCGGGCGGGGCTGCCTGGTCGGCACGTTGGAGGCGTCTCAGACACTTGCAGCGGCCGTGCGAACGCGCACCTAGGCACATGTGCCCTCTGATGGCGCCGCGAGGAGCGCCGGCGCGGTCCTGACTGCTGCGACTGCAGGGCGTGTGCTACCACCTGTACTCGCGCGCCCGCAGCGCGGGCCTGGCGGACTTCCAGGTGCCCGAGCTGCAGCGCAGCCCGCTGGACGAGCTCTGCCTGCAGGCGCGCCGCCGCGCCCGCCCGGGCCCCGTGCGCCCAACCCGCCGAGGCGCGACAGGGGCGGGGCCAGGGTCCAGCGTGCTCGCGTGTGGCGTGTCCGCTTCTCAAAGCCGGCCAGCGCGGCTTTCCAGACCTGCTGGCGTCGCCGCATTTCCCCGGGGGCCTGATGCGGGCCCAGGAATCGGCCTGGTATGGCGTTGAGTGCGGCCTGAGGCTGATCCAGGCTCCGCAACTCCGAGTCTCGCTGTCTCCCAGCCAAGACAGGCGCCCCGAGCCGTGCGCTCCGCTGGAGACCAAAGGGCCAGGATGCCGAGCAGCCTGCCCGTCGACTGTGTCGAGCCTCGCGCCGCTGGGCCCCAGGTCAAGCTGCTGGAGGGGCGCGGCTTTGGCGAGACGCGCGTGGGCCCCTTCCTGGAGCAGGCGGTGGAGCCGCCACCGGCGGCCGCGGTGCAGAACGCGCTGCGCCTGCTGGAGGCCATCGGCGCGCTGGAGGAGCGCTCAGAGCGCCTCACAGTGCGGCCCTTTGGGGTCGGGCCGCCAGTCACCGGCGGCTCCGCACGGCCCTGAGCGGGCGGCGGGCATGCGCAGCGTATAGACTGTCCACTTGGGTTGCGCTGAGCAATCGCGCTGAGTACAATGTGGGCGTCACAGCCGCGCTTGTTGCGGCTTCTCCCTGACAGGGGTGCTAGCGCTTGCCGACAGTCAAGCGCCGATTGTCGGCGTGATGCTACTTTTCAGGGGGCACGATCAGACCCGAACAATATGTCGTCTGACGAGCCAGGTAGACAGGACGGGACCCCTGGGGATCAGTGTCAGCACTGGCATCACTGACGGAATGGTAACACGCATGCGATGTGTCTGATGCCTGGGCAGCAGCACGGGTGCATGTGTAAAAGGCCATGCAGCAGGGCGCCCGCCGCCGCAGGTGCTGGGGCGGCACCTGGCCGCGCTGCCGCTGCCGCCGCGCGTGGGCAAGATGCTGCTGTACGGCGCACTCTTCGGCTGTCTTGACCCGGTGCTCACTGTTGCCTGCTGCATGGCCTACCGGTGCGGCCCTAGCCCGAACCCTAGCCCCTACCCCCACCCTCCCACCAGCCTCGCGGCATGGCCTCCCGGCTGCTGCATCATGGCCTGCCGTTGTGCGCGCCCTGCCGCGCGCTCCCGCCGCTCCCCAGCCCACTGCGCAGCGTCCTGGGCAGGACGCGGGCGCAGGTGACGCGCCGCAAGAATGTCCTGCTTGCGCACTCCACCCCGCTACTGCCTCGTGCTCCCCCTGTCTCGCCGGCCGCTGCTCGGCGACCCCCTGCTGCACGGCCGAGCGCTCGACATGCGCATGCATAACAGCGCCCTCCGCCTCTCGGCCTTTTGGTGCCAATGCTGGCTGGTCCTGGCGTGCATTCATACGCGCGCCCTACCCTAACCCTATGCCTGTATGCTGGCAAGCCCAGCGGCTGCCGCGCCCGGCTCGCAGGGACCCCTGGGTGCTGCCGGTGGAGGCGGGCGCGCGGCGCGCGGCGCAGGCGGCCAAGGCCGCGCTGGCCGCGGGCGCTGGCGGCGGCAGCGACCACCTGGCGCTCGTGCGCGCGTTCAACGGCTGGGCGGCCGCGCGCGCCGGCGGCGGGCCCGGCGGCGAGCGCGCGTACGCGGCCGCGCACAGCGTCAGCGGCGGCACCCTGGCCATGCTGGACGGCATGCGCGGGCAGCTGCTCGGCGAGCTCACGGCGCGCCCGCTACGCCCGCGCATGTGCCTCAACCTTAACCCTATCCCAGCAGGGCAGCATGCTGGGAAGGCGCTGCGGGGAACACGGCGTGTCAAACAGGCAGGGCGCAGCCGGCGAGCGCGCGCGGTTGCCGGCGCGCGACAACAGCCTGGCATGCCCTGGCCGCGGCGGCCGGCGCGGCGCGCCGCTCAGGCCGCGAGCGCGCCGCGCGCAGGCGCGCGGCTTCATCGCCTCGCTGGCGGGCGCGTCGCGGAATGCGGCCGACGCCGGGCTCGTGCGCAGCGTGCTCGCCGCGGGCTTCTACCCGCAGGTCCGCGCCCTAAACCCCTTGCAGGATAGGGGTTATCGGTACCTTAAAACTACCCCCATGTCGGGCTTGTGCGCACTCTGTGCTCGCTGCAGGTTCCGCAAGAGGGCAGCCCACAGACTGAGCGCCGCTCCTTTTGTGCTTGCACACGCGGCAACCTGCATGCCTGCTGCGGGAAGGTGGCGCATCTGATCAAGCTGGCGTCTGCCCTGCCCTGCTGCGTGCGCGCAACCGGGTCAGCCCGGTTCCTGGACGCGGCAGGTTGGGCGCCTGCTGCCGGCCTCCGACGGGAGCGGGCGCGAGCGCCGGGGCGCCATGATCCTGACGGCCAAGGAGGAGAAGGCGCGGCTCGCGCCCAGAACCCTGTGCTTACAGGGTTCTGTCCAGCCACATGCGCGTGCACTGCGCTGCTCATGCGCTTGCTGCATGGCCACAGCCGAGCCTCTCCACGGGAAGTGAGCGTGCGCCGCGCTGGCCCGCCGCCGCGCGGGCTCAGGCCCGGCAGCCCCGGCCTCAGATGAGCGCCCCGCTTAGCGCGGATGCGGCGGGCCCGCCGCTGCGGGCATACTGTGACCATATCCGTGTCTCCCATGCGTCCGGGCTGTGGCATGACCTGGCCGCGTCCGCAAAGCGCGAGCAAGTGAGCGCCAAGGGCGAGCGCGCGGGCGGCGGCCGCAGGTGCGCGTCCACATCTCGTCGGTCAACTCGGGCCTGGCGGCGCCGCCGCCGCCGCGCCGGCGCGCCGCGGCGCTGCCGCCATGCCCGCTCATGATCTTCGAGGAGGTGACGCGCAACGAGTCGCAGCTCGTCGTGCGCCAGTGCACCGCCGTCAACCCGCACGTGCGCCCGCTGCCCGGCCCGCGCCCGCGCCCGCTCGTGGAGTCGTGGAACAGTCATGCAACAGCAAAATAGCGTGAGTGTCAGAGTGCCGCCGCCTACCTGCACTTATGCTTGGACTCTGTTGACCTTGTGAGAAAGGGGGACCCTCAACGTGCTTGGTTACCATGCCTTGAAGCGTAGCTTGCACAGAGGCCTTGAGACATACTAATGCCATTGGGAAGGGATGCCTGTTGGTATGCGCTCGCGTGCTCATGGAAAGAGGGCACCCGGCGCGGCATGCGCGCTGCAGCCCGCCCTCGCTCTCCTCCTGGCGCGCTGCGACCAGCCTCACTGCCCCCGCGGGTGCCGCTCAGCACCGGCACGCCCGCCGCGCGCACACCAAGCCTGGCACCGCAAGGCGCCGCGCCGCCGCGCCCGGCCACCCAGACCCTACACCCCGCGCAGGTGCTCCCGCTGGTCGCCGCGCACGTGTCCGCGGCGGGCCGCGCCGCCGAGGACTGGGCGGCGCAGGCGGGGAGCCCGCCCGCGCAGGGCGCCTCGCCGGGCACCGCCGGCGGCCCCGGTCGCGGCCTCGCAGAGCCGGCCGGGCACGCGAACGGCCGCCCCGCGCCGGGCGGGGACGTCGCTGTGGAAAGCGGGGAGGCCGCGGAAGACCATGCGTCGGACGAAGCGGGGTGGACGAGCGAGGACGAAGAGGATGCGGATGACAACGAGGCGGACGGCGCGGAGGCCGGCGAGGTCGGGGATGGCGTCGAGGATGAGGACGAAGCGGATGACCTGGACGAGGAGCTGGTGCCTGAGGCCAGGTGGGCGCGGCGGTATCCAGCCTGAGGTTGCGCGCATCCAGCCATAGGTGCTGTGCAACCATGTACTTAAAAGGACCCGCTTCGGCAGTGCGAGCTGGCAAGTCTGGTCAAAGCGGGCACCCGGGTGTCCCACGCGGGTGCATTGCTGGGCCTGAGTGGTGCTGCCCCTTCCGGCAGGGGCGGCCGCGGCTCTCGCGTGCGGGGGAGGAGACGGGGAAAGCCCAACGCCGTCGACGATGAGGACAAGGAGGACGAGGACGAGGACGACGATGTGGAGCCCGGCTACGTGCGCGCGGTCGTGGACGGCTGGCTCACGCTGCGGCTGCCGGAGCGCGCGCTCAGCCCGCTCCTCTGCCTGCGCGGCCGCCTGACTGCCTGCTTCGCCGCCAAGGCGCGCCCCCGGACGCCGTGCGCATCAACGCACCCTGCGCGCGCCGCGCGCGCGCTCGGCGGGCCGCGAGCGTCGCACACCGCTGTCTGGATGTGCCACACCGGCCGGCCGCCGGCGCGGCTGGGCTCCAGCTGTGCGCCTGCCTGCCGCCTGGGCGTGGCCTGCGCTCGCATGCGCGTAGCTCTGCAGCAGCTGTGTCCTGGCACCGCTTGCTGCTAGTGTCCAGCAACCAAGCCGGCAGGAGATGCACCCAAGCATGCTGACATGTCATGGCCGGCCCGCAGGTGGCCAACCCGCGCGAGCCGCTGAGCGCCGCGCAGACAGACGCGCTGCGCGCGGCCGCCGCGCTGTTCTCGCTGGAGGCCGGCGGCCCAGACAGCGGCGCCGCGCTGGGGCCGCCGCCGCCGCCGCCCGCGCGCGCGCCCCCCGCCCGGCCCGCGGCCTTCCCCGGCCCCGCGCGCGGCCGCGGCGGGGCGCCGCAGTGGCCGGCGCGCGCGCCGGCGGCGCCGAGCAGGCGCGGCCGGGGCAGGTTTGGGGGCTCGCCCGCCGCAGCGGGCGGCGCTTTCGGTGGGACCGGGCGCGGAGAGGGCGGCAGCGGCGGCGGCGGGCGGGGCGGCGGCGGGCGCGGTGGCGGCGGCAGGCTCGTGTCCGTGCAGGGCTGGGACCTGGCAGGGTTTGCCGAGGCGCCAGGCAGCGCGCGGGGCCGGGGCGGCGCGCAGGGCAGGCAGCGCGGCGGCCGCGGCAGGGCAGCGGAGTAATTTAATTCTGGGGCTTTGTTTTTCTGGGGTTGTGGGGGTGGTATGTGTGATGTTTAGTCTAGCATGCCATTTATTGTTAGCTGCATGAACGCATGGTGGCGTGCACTGGGCGCCAATTATCGGGCAACTATCAACAAACTGTTCGAACATCATTGTGGAACCACCGCCGTTGAGCCCAGCAGCAATGCAGGGCGGTCTGGTTGAGCACAGATGCTTTGCATCTGTGCGCCCTGCCAAACTGCACGTGCAGGCTTGACACTGGTGTGCACGGCACAGCCATCTCGCCGGGTGTGCAAAAATCCTTCAAAGCCCCCGCATCATGGGCCTTCCCGGCAGAAAGGAAGCAAGGAAGGCTCTCTGAGTGCGCGCGCCTTTCGGCGCACCTCGGCGTATCTGGTTAAAAGCCTGTTTCAGCCAACTAGGGCTGCTTAGGCAACAGGTGTCCAACGAGGAAGCAAGCTATCCCACACTCACAGGTCAAGGGACATGTGGGACATCAGGCAAGGTGAGTCTTCAGGCATGCGAGAATGAAGCAGGCAACGCCGCGAACGTCCCGCTGCTGCAGGAACTCCAGCATGGTGCACCCAGGCAATAACAGGTGCGTATACTCCGCACGGACGCAGGCAACAAAAGGACAGACGAAAGGAGGTGCTGCTCATCGCCCAGGGCGCCCGAGCACACTTTACACAGAATGCGCGAGTGAGTGCAGTGGCTCGGCACCCACCCTACCCTACTTAGGCAGGCTACATCTTGAAGAAAACGACATGCAACTGCCTTGATGACATGCGCGAAGCGACGGCTCACTCTGACCTTTCAGTTACCGGCAGGACTTATCTTCTTGACCCTTCCCAGGAAAGACTGCAGAAGCCTGTTGCGTCATATTGCGTCACCGGCTCTGTGTGCGCCATGACAGGGAGGTCGCGCCGGAGCTGCTGGCACACGTAACGCAGCACGCCGCAGGCGGCACGCCCGTGCTGGTCGCGCACAAGGGACGCGCGTTTGGCATACCCAAGATGACCGACAACATCGTAAGCGCTGGCACAGTGCGTGTCCGGCAAGTGGTGGTATGTGGACAGGGCTCTCCCTGTCCTCTTTTCGCCTGGTTTGTTGACTTGCGCGCCAGGTACGTGCACACGCGAGAGCTTGCGCGCGAGCTGGCCCGCAAGTCAAAGAATCCTGTCGAAAAGTGGAGAGCGCCCTGTCCAGGAACCAGCACCTGCCGGTCAGCGCAATGCCAGCGCGTGCGAAGTTGTAGATCATGTTGGTGATGTCGTAACCGCGCCCCTTGTGCGCAATCGGGACTGGCGTGCTGCCTTCGGTGCGCCTCGTGAGCTCCACGCCAGCAGCTCTGGCGCACCATCTCTGTCATGGCGCACGCCCTGTGCCGCTCGACGCAACAAATTTCTACGGTCTTCATGGGAAGGGTCGAGGAAGTTTTGGCCGCAGCTTCAGGGAAGAACAGGCTATCGCTTACCGCGTGCTCCTCGGGCCTGGCACTGTGACACCCACAGGTTCTAGCATGTGGGCAGGTGAGCGCCGAGCGACAGCAGTTGATGGTCTGACAACCGCAGTTGTCAGGGCATCAACTGGTGTCGCTTCAGGGCTCATCTTCCCACACGCTAGAACGGCTCAGCGTGATCGTCTCGGATCGCGTGAGCAGCGCGCTAAAAGCTGCTGCTTGCACGCGCACGAGGCGTGGCTACCCTACATGTTAAGAAGGACGTGCTGCTCTGGAAGGCGCAAGTAAGTTGTAGCGTGCTGCTGCTCAACGCGCATGACAGCGCACAGAGCTTGCGCATAGACTGTGCTGCAGATTCGCAGCGGCTTGTGTGGCGCGCTTCAGCCCGCCCACTGCCCTGCGGCAGCACCACAAAGTCGCTTGAGAAACACCTCCAACTGCATGAGCTGCATGCGCTCCATAGGGCGCGCAGCCTCAAATTGCTTGTGTTGTAATAAGTCACAGAGTGTACTGCATTGCATCAAACGCATGACTGACCATCACCTACTGCCTACATGATCTCAAGTCCCAGGACATGCGTTGACACGGGCTACCACTCCTACTCTGAAAGAGTCTCAGGCATGCCCAGGCCTGGCACATGTCAAGCCACACGACTGCCTGACCCGCGGGCTGGCCACACTCCAGTTACTCAAGCCAACACATGTGCGCAGGAGAGTGCCTTGCATGCGTAATGAATACACGTTGTGCAGATGACACCCATGAGGCGGGACAGGGTGGGCCGCATGTCCTGAGCTGCCTGAGTCATTGCGCTAAGCAACACTCACTCGAGCCCGCGTCAAACAACGCTGCCACTTTAACATCCCTGACAACGCTCCCACAGCAGGGCTCCCCTCATTGCCCTGACGGCTGCTCCCATTGTTCCCGGCCGTTACCGCCACGAGCACCGCACCAGTCAGCACCACTGTCTTCCATGCGATACCCAACAGGCGCTGCCATCCAATATGACTTCTGATAGCCCTGGAATTGCAACAGAAGACCTAATCACGGGACCAGGGGCATCCCGTGGCAAGAGCGGCCCCGTTCGGTCACCGCCGGCCCCTGCCGCCGCGCCCCCCGTGGCCCCTGCTGTGCCCGCCGCCCTGCCTGCCGCCGCGGCGGTCCCCGCCGCGGCGGTCGCCGCCGCCGCCGCGGCCGCCAAAGCCGCCGCCGCGGCCGCCAAAGCCGCCCCCGCGCCCGCCGTAGCCGCCGCCGCGCCCACCGTACCCGCCGCCGCCGCCGCCCTCGCCGCCGCCGAAGTCGCCGCCCTCGCGCGCCTTGAGCTCCGGCAGCGCGCTCGGCTGCGTGAGGTAGGGCTCGGCGGGATCCGCCGCGGCCCCGCGAGCCAGGCTGCCGCCCTCGGCGCCGTCGGCGGCGGCGGCGCCCTTGCGCCCGCACGCCGCCAGGAACTCCTGCCCGTTCGAGTGACCAGCATTACAACAGATAAGTACAACATGACTCTGGTCTTTGTTTCAACTCAAGACAGCAAGAAACACACCGAGCGCCTGACAGGGCTGAACTGTTGAACAGCCCATGCACATGCTGCGGGGCGCCACAGCTCAGAGGGCGCCCTTGCAAGCAGGCCCGCGCCGCGTCTGTTCTGCAATGCCTGTTGCCTGAGATCAACGTCGTTCACCGTGCAACCCGCATTCCGGCAATCCGTCTGTAAGACACGCTCCGCCCACGCTGCGCGGGGTCGCGCCTCGACGTACGCGGCGGGCACGTCGAACACCGCGCAGCGGCCGTCGGCGGTCATGCTCATGCGCTTGACCTCCTCCACGCGCTCGTCCGGCAGGTGGCGCTTAAGGCAGGCAAAGACGTAGCCCGGGCGCTGGATCTCGGCCGGCGCGTGGAACTGCAGCGTCACAAAGTCCTCGTGCGCGGTCAGCAGCGAGCGCGCCTGTGCGCGCGCCACAACCCGACTCAAAGCTGACACTTGCTGCGTCTGAAACGCCGCACACCTTGCAGATTTTGTCGGCTGAGTGCCATCAGGGCTCGTGAAAGCCTGCAGCTCGGCCAGCACCGCATACGCATATGGTGTGGCAGCTCCCACAAGTAAAGCAATGCCTGCTGTGCGTACAAGGTCTGACTCGACACTGGCCAGGCCAGACACGCTGAACACCAGGACAAGGCAGTGCCCCTGCTGGTTCCTGAAGTGCAGTGTGCCAACTAGGCCAGCAACAGACATGTGGCATATGAAGGCACAGCGCCGTCTCCCGCCTTGACACCGGGTGCGACAGCGCGGCCGCGCTGGACGAGCGAGGCGCGCTCTCGCGCACAGGTACAGAGCGCAGGTACAGAGCGCCGGCAGGTCGGCGCCTCGCCCTATCCCCTATTCCTACACGATCCGACGCAGCGTGCAAGGCGCCGCGCTGGCAGCACCGAGTGCGACAAGCGCCAGCGCCAGCACCTCCTCGGCGTCGCCAACCGCACGCAGCAGCTCGCCTGACCCTATTTCCAACCCTATGACCCCACCCCTACCCTACCAGATGCAGGCGCGCGGGGCGCCGCGCCTGCAGCACCGAGTGCCCCGTGACCTTGACGAGCGCCAGGGCCAGCGCCTCCTCCGGGTCGCCCACCGCGCGCAGCAGCTCGGCCGCCGCGGCTCGGAACCAGGGCACCGCGGCGCGGTCCGCGGCGGTGATCGCCTCCACAGCGCGCTGCCCTGCGCGACAAAGATACTGTGTAAGGCAGCCGCCACCCCGCCGCACGAGTGCGCCCAGGGCGCCGTGCCACACACTGCCAGCATGAGAGTTCGCCTGCACGCTCCTCCCGCACGACAGCCACGCTCGAGCCCCTCGTACATACTCTGATCGCGCCCCAGGCGCAGTGCAAGCAGGAGGGAACAGACCAGCTCCCCAAAAAAAACAGCTAACCCTAACCCTACCCTGCACCTGACAGGGCGGGGCGGGGCGCGCCGGCAATCTTCGCCATCTCCTGCGGCTGCGGCGCGCCGATGCGCTCAAACTTGACGCCGGCGCGCTTCTCGATGAAGGGCACGAGGCCCTCCTTGCGCCGGTCGACGAGCGTCACGCTGACGCCCGTGCAGCCCGCGCGGCCCGTGCGGCCGCTGCGGTGGATGTACGTCTCCGGATCCTTGGGCGGCTCGCACTGCGACGCGTAGCGCGCTCAGCAGCGTGGGTCAGACCCCAGCACGTCTCGACCACACACACTGCTCTAATCTTACACAGGACCTTTCTGTTCGACGTATGGCTTTCTTCCCTGTCGTCCGAGCCGGCAAAAAACACTGCATCGCCTATGTGTGCAAGTCATTTTGCGCGCAATACCGCCGCAGGTACGTGAGCAACATGCGGGCCACGGAGGGCGCCGGGCGCGCACCTGCACGACCAGCTCGATGCCGGAGATGTCCAGCCCGCGCGCGGCGACGTCCGTGGCCACCAGCACCTCAAACTTTGCGTTGCGGAATGACTTTAGCGTCGTCTGCCGCCGGCAGCACAGATATGCTCGGATTGCGATCCCGTCATGAAGCATGCCTGCATGAGCAGCTCCGCACGGCGGCCCCACACTCTCGGTCGCAGCCGCGCGCTTGCCCACTCGCACACCCACACGCACACCCACACAATGACAAGGTCAGCCGGCCCAGCAGCGCTTCCACAGCAACGCACAGTATGGCCGCTGCGAGCGGCACGCGCACGAGCGTCGCTGTGTGGCGGCTCGCGCAAACGCCGCTGGTCCTATAGCTGCTCCTCCCAGGCTTCCAAGCTCATGCAAGACCAACACCCCATACACAAGCACCGCATGGCTGGGGCGCGCGGCGGCGCGCCTCGCGCTGCTGCTGCGGGATGTCGCCGTGCAGCGCCTGCGCGCGCAGCTCCTGCCCCAGCACCGTCGCCAGCTCGTTGCAGTCGCGCTTGGTGTCGCAGACTGCGCGCGGCACGCGCACGCCCAGTCAGCGCGCGCACGCGCCGGGCGCCTGATTCGCACGCGCCACAAGCCGCACGAGCAAGTGCACCGTTCGCGCGCGCGCGCAAGCGGCTGCTCGTCAACGCACCTCCTCCCATGCATCACCCGTCGACATGCAGCATGAGCCTGGCAGTCAGCGACACTCTTTTCTGCAACGGGAGCGTTTGCTCCTGCCCTGCGACGGCAGGAGCAAAATGCACGCCCCGATCTGCACCACTCGCGCCCCAGCTTGACACACTGCAACACTCCTAAGCCGTGCGCGAAAGCCCCCCATTTGGCAGAGGCCATGCGCAGCGGCCGGTTGGCAAAGCGGCACCCTTCGGTCAAGCAGCAAGAGCGCAGCTCGTTGCACTGAGGGCCGGGGGCGCACAGACGATGGTGCGGCCGCAGGCGCCGTAGCAGCGTACCAGGTCGCCGACGACCTGCGGCCGCTGGCTCCAGTGACAGGGCAGCACCAGGTGCTGCACGCTCGCGCTGGCCTGCGCGCGCGAGACGCGACGCGTCGGGCGGCGCCGGTGCGCGCGGGCGCGCCGCCGCGGCCCCGGCAACTGCATCAGGACCCCCGAGCAGTGTCTGGAAAGCGTACCGGGCGCGCCCGAGAGACGCACGAGCGCCCCCTCGCTGTGAGTCGACGATCGTGCACACAGGTGCCACGCGCGTGCACACACGAGCTAGGACGCAATGCCAGGCACGACGCTGGTGATAGGCATGACCGCGCTCCATGCAAGCGCTCTTCATGGTGCAGGCGCTCTAACGGGACCACTGGCTGTGCATTGTTCAGCTAACATCCAGCCCATGGCGCGACGGCTCACGGGCACGGGGCCGTGCGCGCCTTCATCTTGTCGGTGCCGACCAGGTCGACGGTCTTGAAGCCGGGCTGCAGGAAGCGCTTGGTGATGTCGCGCACCCAGCTCGGCAGCGTCGCGCTGAACAGCAGCGTCTGCACGCCCGCCGCCGCGCCGCCATGGTTCAGGATCTGCGCGCCCAGCCGCGCGCGAGGTTGCAGTGAGAGTTCGGCTCAGCGAAGTGCAGCTGCAATGCGCAGCCGCAAATCATACCCACGTCTGCAACGCAGCTCTGCGCGCTGCGCAGCCCAGGACACCCAGCACCGCGTACACATGCAGCGTCACGTGCAGACCTGTAGTGCGCCGCAGCCATTGCCGACAGCGACATGAATGGATTGCCTGCGCACCTTCTCGACGTCGTCCACAAAGCCCATGTTGAGCATCTCGTCGCACTCGTCCAGGACCCGGAACCTGCGCGCAGCGAAG
>JAABUY010002759.1_pt1 | contig 20368 bp, 18 predicted proteins | sample 5560271 | NCBI WGS metagenome assembly JAABUY01 (sample SAMN10711886, study PRJNA513374) | rock metagenome | isolation source: Antarctica rocks | place: Antarctica: Victoria Land, University Valley
GTCTAATTTTTTTAGAATAATTTTCATGCCTTCGCGTCATATCTTCGAATGATAGTCGTTTTCGAACAAATCTGAGTACACTAAATTGAAGATTTTCGATATAGTTTTGTACGCTCGCTGTATGATTACGAATGATATATCGTCTGGTTCGAGTGCTTTTCTGAGTGCTGAGAAGTTAATAGCGTGCTTGATTTTCTCTTCGATAACTCTTGATTACTGTATACTTTCGTTCGATAGTAATTCTTCATTGATTTGAATTTTCGAAGATGATGAGTACATTACTTTCAGAAATGCTTCGCACTTTTCATTGAATTCAATCTTCAATTCTTTTTGCGAGTTTTGTATTAAGAGTAGCTTTTCGATTAGACGTGATTTAGTGAACTTGTATGCCTGAAACACTTCTTTCTCTTTGACGTTGTTCAAAAAATTGATTCAGAATTGGTTTTTGATCAGCTTTATTGCATCATGATACTACTATCATAATACAATGATTCTTCTTTTCTAATAATGAGTTTATGCTTGAAAGTGAGTGATTATGCTTTTCGCTCATGTTTCAGTCTCATTTTGAAAGCTTTTATAAGCTTTGAGACATCTTTCATATCTTTGCTCGATATTCATTGATTATATTCAATGAGATATTCTTTTCATTGTATCTTATAATATAAGATTCTCTTTCTTTTCTGCTTCTATAAAATCTTTTCTATCTTTCATTCTTACTCATCATCAATAAGCAATCAACAGAGCAGTAACAGCGCGATATGCGCATGTTATGCTCATATACACAGATTAAGCATTGCATTGCAATGCTCACAAACAACAAGATCACGTGATTAAATGATTATGTGATCAAACAGCGAACGAAAGCTCACGTCAAAGTGATCAACTTTCACAATACACAGATTGAGCATTGCATTACGATGCTCACAAACAATTCAAAGCTCATTTAATCTGCTTAACTAAATGATTAAACAGCGAACGAAAGCTCACGTCGAAGTGATCAACTTTCACAATACACAGATCGAGCATTGTATCATGATGCTCATAAACAATTCAAAGCTCATTTAGCTTGCTCAATTAAATGATCAAACAGTGAATGAAAGCTTACGTCAAAGTGATCAGCTTTCACAATACATTGATCAATCATTTAGTCTTTTCATCTAAATAATCAAACAGCAAACTCAAAAGCTTACATTGAAGTAATCAACTTTCATAATACATTGATTGATCATCTAGTCTTTTTATCTAGATGATCAAACAGCAAACTCAAAAGCTTACGTTGAAGTGATCAGCTTTCATAATACATTGATTGATCATCTAGTTTCTTCATTTAAATGAGCAAACAGCAAATTTGAAAGCTTATGTTGAAGTGATCAGCTTTTATAATACATTGATTAATCATTTAATCTTCTTATTTAAACGATCAAACAGCAAACTCAAAAGCTCACGTTGAAGTGATCAGCTTTCATACACAGATCAAAGCTCATCTAGCTTGCTTGACTAGATGATCAAACAGCGAACGAAAGCTCATGTTAAAGTAATCAGCTTTTATACATAAATCAAAGCTCATTTAGCTTACTCAACTAGATGATCAAACAGTGAACGAAAGCTCATGTCAAAGTGATCAGCTTTCACAATTTCGATTTGTTGATATGATCACTTGATTATATAAACAGATTGTGCGCTCGTATGCATACATAAATGATCTGACTGAGCAATGAAAAGATATACTGCAGCAACTAAAGCTAGAATACATGTAATTTAGCTTATACACAGCGCTTCAGTGCAACTATTTAAATAGATAGCATCATGTTTCATAGTCATAAACTGCATAAGCACGTAAAACTTGAAGAAGAAGAAGAAATCATCAATAAGCTTGAGTATGAAATAATTGAGTATAAAGTCATCATTTAGTCTACAATTATACGACTTTAAAAGAAACATATGAAAGACAGAATGAACTTTATAAATAATTAAAAGATCAAGATGATACATCTGCTTGTTTATGAATTCTTGTATATGAAAGAATTCTATCATCTTATTTGATAACTTCTTGCTTAACTTCTTCTGCTTCAGGTTTTTTGCTGATAGCATGATTAAATCATCAACATTAAAGAACTTAAACTTATGTTTTCAATTATAATACTTTGTCTGAGCATTGATCACGTTTTGTCATCATTGCATCAACGTGTTTCACACATCTTGCAGCATTTCAACATGTTTTTTTGCTGCTGACACTTCTTCTTTCATAGCATTATTCTTGATGTATATGTCAAAGATTGACTCATAGTCATACATAACTTTAAAGAAACTACAGCTCAATGAAAAGTGCTTTGTCTGATGATACATGAACTCAACTACAAGTAGAAGCATAGCTCAGTTATTTTGTCTTTCTGAACAATATACTTGTAAATAATGTTTCAGCGTTTGATTCTGTCATTCTGTCTGATCATCTGTTTGCAAATGAAAGATGATGCTTAATCATCATTTCATATTGACATGATAGCAGATCTTTGATCAGAATGCACTGATAAATAAACTATTTTTATCAATAATTATATCATTCAATATCTCATATTTTAAAGCAATTTTCTCAAAGAACAACTTTGCTAACTTTATGACAGTCAGAGTTTTCTTTATAGACAGATAATGCATCATCTTTATGTAGTGATTGACTATCACAAGAATCAAGTCATACATGACTTCTTTTCATTTACTAGACGACAGATCTGTTATAAAATTCATAGTGATTTCTTTTCATGAATCTGTAAGTTGAAATAATGATCTCAACTTATTATATGATAGATGACATTTCATCTTTACTCTCTGACAAATGTCACAAGTATCTATATACTCTTTGACATTCTTGATCATACTTTTTCAGTAATATTTGCAATTTAATAGCTCGCTGATCTTGTCAGCATCAAAATGTCTCGTTAATGAATCATCATGATGACGTTTCAACAGCTTTTCTCTGACAGAAAAATCTTCTGAAACATACAACAATTCATTGTACTCTATCATTTCTTGACTATTCAATGTTCAAGCTTCAACATCACTCTTTCATATACTCGTTGTTTTGTCTGCTTTTAATCTCACAGCAAATTCATCTTCTTGCTGTAAGATCTTAATGAGCTCAACTATGAATTTACTACTGAAGTTGTATATCATTTCATGAATTGTCAATACTCTGACAATTGCAGGTGAAATGAGTTGTTTGCAATCAACAGTTTCAGCAACAGAATTAAGCTAGTACATGAACAGTCAAATGACTTTGCAAAGACTAAACGCAAAGAGCAACGTCAATGCAAGATTATTTAATGACATACGACAAAATTTGATCAATTTACGTCAGAAACAGTGTCAAATTTGCATACAGTGAATATTGAGTTGTAAAAGCATTATTGAGAATGAAAAAACAGATCAATTGATCAAAATTGCTACTCAAGAAGTATCAGTTATCAACAACATGAAAGCAATCATCATAAGCTTCATCAAAAAGCAAATTTGCAAAGAGATGAAATTACAATGATTAAAGATTTGAAAAAGCAGTATCAAAAAGAAAAATCGATATCATATTGAATGTGAATTTAAGTCATAAATCATTAAAAAAGCTGAGAAAAATTGATAAACTAACGTTTTCAATCTTTATTCAGCTGAAAATGAGACATGATTATTTCACGAGTTATTTGCATCGATTATCAAAGAATAATTTGAACAAATATTATGAAATATGCAATGCAAGACAAACGTTGAAGCATTTACTGTTAAACTGCAGACATTATAGAGCAAAGCAGAGAAAGCTTAAGAAAAAAGCTCAACTCAAAAACACAAACATCATATTGATACTGTTCATTGAAAGAATTGCAACATTAAAGTATTTGAAAAATACTTGAATTGCAACAAGAAAATGATTATTAGAAATGAAAAAGTAGAATGCAAAGAAAGTGAGAGAATGAAGAAAAACGAAAGTATGATTGCAAGAGTTTGAGCGAAAGCACTTGTATGCACAAACTATCAATGTGATTGATTAATGAGAAAATATAAAGCAGCGACTTTGATCAGATTACATGTAACGTAGCACACACATAATGTCTAAACAATGTCATAGTCATAGATTACATGCACTTAATGAAGAAAAAAAAAACAGAATTAAGCTGTTTCTCAGCTACATTGCAATCTCTATGAGTTGACGTTTCAATGTTTATGCTTTTCGAAGTTGTTGATTTTAATTAAAAGATTTTATCTTTTAAGAAATGTACTTCATCTAGATGCATTTCTTGCACTGCTAAAATCATGATCTTCAGTAACATACTTCTGACATGCATTGCTGAACATGTACTTGTGTTTTCATTAACACTGTGAACAGACATCTTCTTGACTTTATTAATCATTCATGTACAGTAGATTTCATCTTGCGATCTGCTTTCAACATGTTTCGCTGAATATCTTTGTTCATTGACACTGTGAATGAACATTTTCTTAACATCATTAATCACTTATGTTCATCAATGAGTTTCATCTTGCAGTCTGCTTTTGACATGTTTTGCTGAATATCTGTTCATACTTATACTGTGAATAAATATTTTCTCAACATCGTTAATCACTTGTATACAATATAATTCTCTGATCGCTATGAATATAAAGTTATTTAAGCTTTCTATTCTAGTCAGCTTTCGCTGCAGAGCGAGCAGTAAATGATTCGCAAAAATATTCTCATTCTTATAATCAGATCATTTTGATGATGCATCAATCAAGTGTGATTTTTCTGATTTATGTGCTATTTCAAAGTTGCAAATCAACAATCTCATGATTCATTTGACTTGTCTTTTGTTTAACTCTCAAATGTTCATAAAACTCTTCAGATTATTATAATCAGTCAGAACTTCAACAGTATGATAATTGTCTTTTACATAGTGTCATCAATGTTTAAACATCGCTACTATGACTAGAAGTTTCTGATCATATGTTTTATAGTTTTTTTCAACATTTATCATCATTCTGAATCAGAATGCAATTGAATATCATTGATCTTTGTCATCTGACTGAAACAAAATACTTGCAACTGCATAATTAAACATGTCGATCTTGATGCATATATGTTGCTCTGAGTCAAAGTGTCTTAGTATAGACACTTTCATAAAGACGTCGCGAAGCTGATTAAAAGCTTGTTTCGCTTCGTTCAATTATATGAATGAGTTTGTTTTTACATCTTTTACACTATCTCTCAGCAGTTCTGTTAAAGACTTTGCTATCTGAAAGTAGTAATGTATAAAACATTGATAGAAATTGATGAACTTCAGAAAAACTTGTATTTCTACATACATTTTCGATTTGAATCACGTTTTGATGATGTCTATTCTACTTAGATTCATTGAAACATTCTCTGTGAATATGATAAATTCTAGAAAGTTCACTTTAATGATGAAGAATGCACACTTCTTTAAGCTAGCATATAGTTTGAACTTTCTTAATCTCTTCAGAATCTGCTTCATGTGATTTGATTTAATTTAATTTGAATTCATACACTTTTGTGACATTGATAAAAGTTTGACTCATGAGAGAAACTATGCTATATGTATTGAATGAACAAAACTTTCTGAGAAAGAAAATCGCTCATCAACTACATGATGACTTCACATCATTGAAACAATAAAATTGACACTATGTTATCAGTAATAAATCTATAGCTTCTATTCAACGTGTGACGCTCAAGTAAACTCTTAATGAGAGTGTCTGTGCTGTTTGATTATGATGCATCGTCTTTGCTTTGCTCTTCATTAATGATATTCTATACAACGATGCTTTGATCTTCGATCTTCGATCCTGAAGTCGATTTCGTTGCACTCATGATGCTCATGATTGTAGTGTCGAAAACTGCGTTCTCTTGCTCAATGATTGTCATTCATTGAGCAGAGAAATATGTGATGAAAGAGAGATGTACATGATGAGAAGATAGAGTGTGATTGTACTGAATAACTCTTTTCTTCTCTTGACTTGACTTGTGTCACGTAGACGTTGAATAGATTGTTAGTATAAATGTGCAATCGCGATTGTTCAATGTTTGACTCTGATCAATAGAAGAGAATGCGTTCTGATTGCTCTCTTGCGCTCTCAATTTTTCACGTAGATAGATGTATGACTTGACATCAAGTAAAGAAGATGAGCTCAAGTTTTCTCAGTATATCAGCGTGATCAACAAGTCACTACTTCTTCGAACACTGTAATCACGACTCTTAATACTTGAAATGACTATTTTATTTGATATCTTTTCATCAATTACTGATAAAGACGTTTCAGTATATCAACATAATCAACGAGTCATCACTTCTTCAATCACTTGCAGTCATAACTCTCAGACTCAGCATTTAAATTGTTTAATCACTAGTAGTATCTTTTCATTTTCTACTGACATTGACATGTCATTAATCTTCTTCGTAGATTGATTGTGACTGTTAGAAGAGAGTGTTGTCGCATGAGTGAAAACTCTGCATGATGACTTTTCTGATCACGCAACATTCTAACATCGTTCAAACTGCGTCGAATTAAGATCTCTTGACTCTTCTGACTTCTATTCAAACACAGAATAGAATCAAAAGATTTGTAGTCAACATCATGTACAGATAAATCTCATTGTCAATCGATTCATGTGATTTACGTGATTAATTTTCTCTATAAAGAAAATTAGAATGTCATTCAAATAAACAACACAAAAGTTGTTTAAAAGCTCTGTCAAGATTTTATTAATATAAGTTTGAAAGATGACAGATGCATTAATCAAATCAAATGACATGATTATATATTTGAAGTAATCATAATAAGTACAAAACGTCGTTTTTCACTCATCTTCATGTTGAATTCTGAGACGATGATATGCATTCTTCAGATTTAATTTAATGAACTGCTTGACTCAATTAAATCTGTCTAAAGTTTCATTAATTAAAAACAGTGAGTGATGATTCTTGACAGTGATCTTATTCAGATCTCAATAATTCACGCATAAATGAAGACTATCATTCTTTTTAAGAATGAATAGAATAAACGCATCAGTTGAGCTGACGAAGTGCTTAATTCATTCTTTCGCTAAAACCTCATTTAAATACTGTCTCAGAGTCATTAACTTTGTGTTCAACAAATTATACAATGATTCATATGATGATTTTGCAGTGATTTCAATTGCATGATTGTGATCTTCATGCAAAAGCAATTTGTTAATACTCTCTGTCAAGAATACATGTTCATACTTTTTCAATTTAACGAGTAAAGTCTGCGTTTTAAGCGCATTTGTGATACAACTCATCATGTTATTCATTGCTTTCACTTGATGTTTAACAATTAACTCTTTGACAACATTGATCATGACAAAAGCATACACAGTAGACTCATCTTGTAGAGCTTTCATAAAATCTTCTGCAATAAATAACTTAAACACATGCTCATTCATGTTAAAACATCATGTTCTTGCAATCATGTTTATTCAAATACACTTGAATTGCATACTTAATATACTCGAAATCAAGAGAGATTCTTTCTTGTCAATAGCATAAAAGATACTTATATCTTTTTTCTTTATGTTTCAGCTGTCTCTCAGTTGATAACACATCTTATAAACATCATAACAATAAACACTCTGATCATTCATTCAGATAAATCTTGAGAGATCAACGTTCAGCAATGACATATCTTGCTTGATGATAAAACGTTGACTAATCATGTTTATTTTGACATTAATATTCATGTGAATCTTTGTTTCTGTCTTTTGATCTTTCTGAATTACATGCTCTTTATATATAAGAATCTTTATGAAGAGAACTTTTTTTTTCTCTTGATGATTTGAAGTGTTCATCAAAAGCTTATCTTTTTTCAAAATCTTAAAATGATTCATATGCAACATCAAATCAATGAATACTCAATTTACATCAAATTCTTTTAATTTATTCTTGATCTTTTCATCTTTACAATCAGTAAAGTAATGATTTTTTTGATTGCACATGTAACACATTATGTTGAATAAATTCTTGCTATAACATGATGAAGTGTGTAAACTTGTCTTTGATGAAGAGTTGAGTCTGATTGATCAATGAAATTTCTTTCACTTTGAATGAGTTTTCTTAGCGTAGCGACAGAGAATCGAGAGTGTCATGAAAAGATATACAAAGTATACAGTGATAGTCAGACTTCTCTGAAAACAGTGAAAGCTATGATATCAACAAAAGATCAGACACGTCTGCAACGAGTTCAGATTACACATGAGAGCATTCAATCTTGAGAAGTCATGCTGAAGCTACATTGAGTGATGAAACATGCAGAAGTACTCAAAAATGAAATGATGAACAAGATAATTGATGATGCACATGATTTATCTCTATCACTGACTGAGCATCAGCGCACTGAAGTGATGACAAGACTGATGCTCATACAGAAACAGATCAGACAAACATGAAGAATAGTCTGAAAAGAAAGATTCAACGCAGCTCATTTTCAATATTTGACATCAAAGATGACACATTGATATCTGTGACTGCACAAGAATCATGCAAAGTCTCACAGCGCAGTATTGATGCAGCTATGCATGAGAAAAATTGACTTCAATTAATTTCTATATGAAAAATGAGTACTCAATATTGTTATGATGACGTGTAAGTGCAACAAAGATTAAATGTTGATCAAGCACATTCTGTTAACATGTTTTAGATGAAAAGTAGAATGAAAAGCAATGCAATGAAAAGAGAACATCACGAACTTGAGAAAGCTCTTAGAAATCGTGAGCGCAGTGATGATAATCATTCAAATAATACTCTCAACAATCATACTGAATCAATTTCAAGCTGTGACATCATTAAAGAGTCAAATGAAAGAAAGAAGAAATAAAGAAGAAATAAATTCATAGATAGACTGATCATCAAGTTGAGTTTCAATATCAATCTTCTGACTCAACTCAAGTACTTGATATCAATCTTCTGACTCAACTTGAATACTCAATTTCAACATTCTGACTCGATCTGATATTGATTTTGAATCAATACTCGATTCAAGTTCTCGACTCAACTCATCAAGAAATCGAATATGACGTCAAGAGAGTTAAATATAGAAATTTTTCCGGTTTTTCGCCTTTGCATTATCTTTTTGCATTATCTTTTTGATAGAAAGTCATAAAGAAGAACATAAAGAAAAACATGAAGATTGTTTGATAGAGAGCTTTGATAGAGAGCTATGATAGAAAGCTATGATAGAAAGTCATGATGAGAAACTATGAAGACTGTTTAATAGAGAGTCATGAAGAGAAGTCATGAAGAAAAGTCATGAAGAAAAGTCATGAAAGAGAGTTATGAAGAAAAGCTATGATAGAAAAACATGATAGAAAGCTATGATAGAGAGCTATAATAGAATATCTATCTATCTATCTTCATGTCTTGACGAGTCAAGTTGAAAATTTCGAGTCAATACTCGATTTCAACTCTCTGACTTGATTCAAATACTTGAGTCGAACATCTCAACTTGACTTAAATATTCAAGTCAAGAATTCTGACTCAAATCGAGTCTTGACGAGTCGAGAATTCAACTCGATCTCGATGACTCAACTCAACATGATCAGTCTATTCATAGAGTTCTTGCATTGAAAACAGTTATAGTATAGAACGCAGAAAGAAGCGATTTTTGATATGAAAAGAGCGTTGCGCTAGCACAGCGCTCGCTACAGTATATAAAATCTTGCATAGATTCATAATGAGTGTTGAATCGAGTAAGAATTTAAAAAAAATTAAAAAATTTTGAGTTTTCTTGTTGACTTTATCTTAATCATGCAAGTTCTCATTTCAAGATCATTTCAATGACAAGATGTGTTCTTTTCGCAGATTTATTTTCAATCAAGCAACAAGATTAATTAACACATCTCATGTGATAGAAATCAACTGCACATTAGTAATAATCACATGCAGCTCAAATCTCAACTTGATGAATAAATGAGCTCACTTATGCTCATTACTATACAACAAAAGTTGATGTTTCAGAATGTTTAAATAAACTGCAAACATTCATATCATTTGATCTGAACGTTGCAATATGTTCACATACTGCTGAGTCACATTTATGCTTCAATTCATCAAGTTCTTAATTAAATTCAGAAAAAGTCAATAAAATTAAATCATATTTGCTGAGCTGCAAACATAATCTCTTCATGAATCATGATTGAATCAAAGTTTCTTTAATTCATTCTTCAGATAAATCATATAATAATAATAATAATAATAAATTGATACATTCTTGTGACATCAATTAGATCAATTCATGAGAAACTCTATGCTATTTGTATCGAGTGAACAAAACTCTCTGAGGTAGAAAATCACTCGCAGTCTATACGACTGCTTTACGCAGTCGAAATAGTGAGTTTTGAGACTATGTATCAAATTTGTTCGCGTTGATCGCACGTTAAAGAACGAGTGTTCTAGTCACTTTAAATTGCTTCAAGAGCTTCGTTTTCATCATCATCTTCGCTACTGCTCTGAGACTCTTCGTGATGACGACGATTATTCGATAGTTCAAGAAGTCAGCATCTTGTAACATTCTTGATCGCAGATGTGATCAGTTCGAGCAGTGCATGAGTACATGCTTCGTCGTCTGATGACTTCATTCGCAGTTGCATCGCGAGCTATTCGTGCCTGAAACGTTTCTAGAGTGCAGATAAGTGTTCAGATCTATGCGTTTGATTCTGATGTGCATTGCGAGAATGCTTTTTGCTTTCTGAAGATCATCACGCATCTTTATCATCTTTTTGCTCAGATGCAATCTTTGTGCTGAGATTATGTTGATGTCTGCGACACGTTCTCTGTACTTTTCTCATCGTTGATTTCATTGATCTTTGTGATACTGTGCTATTGCGATGCTATCGCTTGTTGAAATCGTGAAGAAGAAAGAGCGTCGTCTGCATCTCGATTGTATTTTCGCATCTTCTTGAATGAAGACATTCAGAAGTACTATTTTCTTGATGACGAGTGAGCGAGAAATGATGTGATTAACTTTCGTCAAATAAGCGCGTATTAGTTTGCATGCTTGTCTGATCTCTTGCGTTTGATCATTGACTCGACTGTGTAGCGTGATCTTGTTCTGTAGCATGTTCAGATGAACATGTAGCGAGCTTGTGTATGTTTCTGTCTCTAGAGTTTCAATGTTTACTCTTTTGAATGCTTCTGCTACGTGATGCAGAGTCTGATTCTGAAGTGTTTCTAGTCTGCGTTCTTTGCTCAACAGTTTATCTTTCTTGTCGCGCTGATGTCAGACTGACGCTTCGAATGCGATTTCTGATCTCACTACTGCTGAGTATACTTGTCTCGCTTTTGTGAAGATAGCTTTTCATGTGAAGACTTTAAGATGACTAAGTGTCAGCATTCTTGTGACGTGATTCGTCTCTATTTGTCGAAGATGCGCGTCTCATTGCAGTTTCATGTTCAGTTGCATCTCTAGAACTCGTACGTCTGATTTCGATTTGATAACTGAGTTTTCTATTTGTATGCTAGTCATCATGTCGAATCTCTTCGATTTTCTAGTGAAATGCGTGAACTCATACTTTTCTGATGCGAACGTTGCGTCATGAGTGCAAGCTCATTTCGCGCAGACGTCGTGTGCTTTGCTCAGTGTTCTGCAGATTTCTTCAGTAAATCTGTCGTAGACTAGAATGTTAATATCATTTACAAAGTTGAGCACTTCGATTTTAATTTTCAGTGCTTTGCATTTTTCGATTAGACTTGCGTTGAAGAATAAAAAGAGAATCGATGAAATGAGAGATTTCTGCGATATGCCTGCGTTTATTTCGCGCATGTCGCTCATTTGTTCATCAAATATTAGCGATGTCTCTCGATTCTCTAGAAAGCTGCATGTTCATTCGATTATGTAGCTCGATGTTCTTTTCATTTTCAGCGTGTGCAGAATTCTGACGTGTGAGACTTGATTGAACGCTTCGATGATGTCTAAGCTTAGCATGAAGATCACATATTTGATTTCACAGTCTCACATAGTGTGAACTTGATCTATTAGTAGATCTAATGTCAAGATCACGAATTGCTTGCATCTCGCTCTCATTTGAGCATTTGATAGCATGTGATGAGTCTCGACTATGTCACTCAGTCTTTTGATCATGATCGACTTCAGCGCTTTGCTCATGATATTGAGCAAAGCAATGAGTCGATACGTCTTTAAATCAATATAGTTACTTTTCTTCGATTTGTGTAGTACTATTGTCTGAGTCTTTTTGAACTGCTTTGAATGATACTTGTGTGTTACGCATGCGTTGAATAAACTCGTCAGTACTGAGATCAGTTCTGCGAGACTCGCTTGAAGCGCTCTGTTTGAAATATCTGAAGCGTCTGACGCTTTGTCTGCTTTTACTCGTTTGATTGTTTGCTTCACTTCATCTTCTGTGATGCGTGAATTGAATGAGACTGTCAGAGATATAAATGACTCTGCGATGTCGCTGACATTCGCTTGAGAAGATGAGAGAAAGAACTTTTCTCGCAGTATCTCGATTTTTTTCTCGAACGTCGTTGTCATATGATCAATGTCGCTTCGCTTCAGTGATGAAAACTGAGAAAGCTTTTTAGATAGCTGACTTTCGATTCTAGCTCATTTTGCAAAGCATCATATCGATTTGAATGCTTCGCTCAGCTCATGCATTTGTGATCTGAAGTGTGCGCATTTCGTTTGTCAAATGATCTTGTTTTTATGATTATTGTGCTTCAGATATTCATTTCACGCTTCTAATGTGTCTATTGAAAATATGTTGTATACGTTGCATGCAACATACATAGAGCACAATTTCTATGCTGATTTCTCTCTTAGACTCGAGAAGTTACTCAGAGAGTTTTCTTGCGACAGATTCACAGTTCAAGACAAACGAGATCTCTCACTGCTCAGATTTCAACAGTTTACTTCTTAAGCATGAGTTGCAGACGTTTCGTCTGCGATATGCATGTGTATCGCAGTCGATTTCTTCTCTAATCACATTGACATGCGCTACTGTTCTCTCAAGCTATACAGATGATGTCTTCGACTAGAAGTTGATTCTATCATCAAGACATTCAAGAGTCAAAGCTCAGTGAAGAAATGAGATTCTCAAGATCGACAGTCGTCGTCATTGTATATCACGTCTCGCAGACGCTCGCTTTGCTTGTAAAGCGTGCAACTCATCTGTTTCGCATTATCTGTAGAGATCTTTCTCGTGCAGATCGATCGTGTCTTGCAGAGATGTTTGTATGCTACACTTCTAATCAGACAGCGTAGTTCAATCATTCTCTACTAATTCGCTTGTGTCTCTCTTCTCTTAATGAAGTCTTCTCGTCAGCGTATCGTTTATGTATAGAATGTCTGTGTCTGAACGTTTGTTAAACAATATTAACGAGACTCTCGAGTTTGCTCATGTTGAACTTAACGAGACTCGTGAGTTGCTTGTGTCGTAGTAACAGACACGCAGTCTTAACAAGATCTATACGTAGTTAGCACGTAGATTTAAAGAATGTTCGTGATTCAAGTTCTTTCTGCTAATCATTCTCAACAGATCAAACGCAAGAATGTTCTGTCTCAGTTCTCGTCATCACGACAACGAGATGCTGAATCGAATGATTTTCATAAGCGATTTTTCTCGTAGTTTTGCGTTCTATTTGACTTTCTCATCTGCGTGCAGATTGCTTTTGTAGCATGCGCATTGAGATTATCAAAGTCTGCGCGATCGCGAAAACTCTGCACGCGATCAACGCACAGCGCTTCATCATCATGCAGCATCTCGATGTTGTTCAAACTTTTGATAATCTCTAGACTCTACTGTAGCTAGACAGTAGATTCGTAGTCAGCATCGCGTACAGATGAGTTTCATCGCTGATCATAAATCATATAATACAAAATCTTTTTCTCATCATTTTTAAAATATTAATAAATATTTCAAAATGAGATTTCAACATCACGAATTCACTCTCTATGTTCTCTTATGATGTTATCATGATACTTCTTCAAAGACATTAAGAATCTTCGCTTTTGCAAAATAATCTTATGATGACTTTATTTTATCATCATTGACATTATGAAGATGATGTGTAAATCATTTGAATTCTTCATGAAAATTCAAGTGAAAGCTTGATGATTTCTCTTTGTCATTTCAATGATTTGCAAAGTTTTAATCTTTGATCAAAAAGCTGTTAACTTTTGTTTCTTTTACAGTTCATCACATTGAAGCATTATTTATGTCAGCTGTTCATTAATATTAAGAAAGAATTCATTTTCTGCTTCTTTGCTTTCTGATTTTATTATATGACATTCATTTTCTGATATAATGTTTCATAAGATTGAAACATCTGTGAAATGATGAAATCTCTTTACGTGAAACTGCGTAGTAAAAGATAAATAAGATAGCATTCTATCAATGATAGAACTAATTACTAATAAAACAAAGTGAAAACTTGCAGAGTTTTCATCTTCTGTCAAGTTGCTATCTTTATTCACTTGTTAATCTCTTCAATCTAATCTCGTGAGTTAATCTTGTAAATATGCATCATTTATAGTCGATAAGATGCATTTTTACAACTGCATTTTCTCTTAAAGACTCAACTTTTGAATCTTCATAGCATCATATTGTCTTTTTGTAACTGATAACATAGTCATAACTTCTTCAATGCTTTAGCATCTGTATAAAAGTGTTGTGAATTGATCATGTTAACAAGCATAAACAAAGCTAGTGCAAGATTGTTGATATCAATTCTTCAACTTTGTTTTCTTTCTTTCTTTCTTTTTTCTTCTTGTCTCGTTTCAGCATACTCTTTCATGAGTACTGCTCTTTTAAACTGATGAAACATGAGATCTGCTATGTGTATCTTGCATAGCTTGCAGCTTATGATATAAGCTTCTTTCATTGCAGCGTTGTTGTGATGCAAGTCAGCTCATGAATTAACATGAGTGACATAATAGTATCAACATCATCATCATCATCATCACTATCATGATAAGTAGCAGCATTCATGCTCATTGAGATCATGCTAACATGTTTGCGAAGTCTGCTCATTTTCTTAAGATGTACATTTCTCTTTGCATCATCGTCATTGTGACGTTTGCTGCGTCTGCTTCTTCTGCTTCTTCTGTTTTCTTCACGTCTATTGTGTTGATGACTGAACTCATGATTTCTGATAAACATATTTATCTTTGCATATTTCAATAAATGCTAATGTATGTTAAATCATCATGATCAGAAGATTTGATGCTGTCGCTGCATTCATTGTCTGAGCATAGTGATAACTCACACATGTCGTGCTCTCATCAAGCGTGCTCACAAATGCAAGCATTGCTTCAAAGAAAAGCATGATTACGTGATGAATTTAGCTTTGCGCTCTCTTTAGCTGATGATGCATCACACTGCGTGAATGATGATTCAACATCTCATCACTTACGCTTAAAATTATCTCATTCTTCATCTTCAATAATGAAAGAGTGAGTAGTTTTTTCTCTTAACATGTGAGATTGTATTTAACAATTAAGTAAAAGCTTTCACTTCTTTCATTTTTGTCACTTCTTATTGTCATCACATCGCTTCATCTTCATCTTGTAAGTATCAACTGAAGTAAGCAATGCATAATGAGATTCACTGATGAATAAATAACTTCTTTCTTCACTTCAACGTTCTTGCTCATGATCATTGATTGCTTCTTTTCTTCACTCTTTTGCAACATTCATCATCTTCTTTTTTAAAAAACATATGTTACATGAAGTTTTATAATTGTAGTTTAATATCAACTTTTTAGACTTGCATCTTTGCGCTTTTGATATTTTCTCAATCGTAATTCTTATGTGATCTGTCTTTCTTTTTTCTCTTTGACTTCTTTGCAATTGACTGATGTACTTGTCTTTCTGTCTTGTAGTTCTTAATGATCTTCTTCGCATTGCTAAGATTTTTCATTGATTCTCAGAAGTTTTCATAGAAAGATGAATCAACTCATTGAACTAAATACTCAATCTTTTCTTTCTTGATTCACTGATCAAGTATCTTCTTTATCTTTCATTTCTCTTTCTCTTTTATAAGAATGATTTGCAACTTCGAATTCTCATCACACAAGTGTCAGAATTTCAATAAAGAAACATGAAAAATCAAGTGAATTACATCATATTTCTCAAATAGTTCAAGCTTATATGTTTACATGTCAATTTTCTTCAATTTTCTGAATGATTTTTGTCATGATATCAAATCATCAACTCAATTTAAAATATAAATCATCGATATTTTAAATAATCTTGATTCATTGAACTAGTTCAATGAATCAAGTCATCAATCTAGTCATTATCATTTTAATCTAGTTTCAGCAATTTTGTTTTGATCATCTTAGTTGTGTGCATGAACTTCTGCAATTTTAAGTCAATAAAACTACTGTCTAGTCTTGATTCTGCTCAATTCATGTATATAAAAGTTGAGCTTTCGTTCTTTTCTTTCACTTTTTGTCTTTCATCTTGTACATTATTTGATGTATTGTTTTGTATTTAAATTCTATTAAAGTAATAATAATATCAATCTTTTATATTAATAATATTTCTAATTTAGCTCAGTCTTTGACATTATGAAAGATTTACACTTTTTGCAACGTTTTTATACATCGAAATCTCATCTAGTTATTCTTTTGCTCAAATGAAGTCATCTCACAATCTCTTAATCAATGATGAGCATGCTGTTGAACAGTTTGCTCAAAGTGTGATTGAGAATTCAGTTGAGATCTTTCACGTAATGCGTAAGCTTCAAAATCAAGTTCGACAACATGATGTCATCATTTTGTTTTCATTCATTGTTTTCAATTCTTCAGTTTATATAAAGTTGAATTCTCAGTTTCTTATGATGATAACTCAGATTGTTGCACAAATCTTGAACAATCAATCTTCTTTCATCATTTATTTCTTTGCAAACTTTGTTGTTGTCTTCATTGCTTCTAAATTCAAGAAGCTTCTCAACATATTTGAATATGAGAAGAACAAAGATTGATTGAATGCATGAAAGCAGAGTCTGATACAGCGCATGAATATGAATGATGATCATTATTTCTTTCATCGAGTCAAGATTATTTATGTCGAGTCATGACTCATCATAGATAAGAAAACTCACAATCTAATGAGTCAATATCAAGTCAATGATCTTTGTATTATTTTCATCTTTGCAGATTGACAACACAAGTTACATCATTGCTATGATAATTCTTTCAAGATAAAAGATGCTCATTTATATCTTTGCAAAACTCTGAAGCAAGACATGAATAACTTTGTTGATTATTACAATCTCTTCTATCAAAAGAAAGAACATTCTTTGATGAAAGATTTCTCGTTGATTGACTATCTGAAGCGTAATGTCAATTATTTCACTTAAGTCATCATTTTCTTCTAACGAAACTTTGATGAAACTCAATCATTCATCTTTCATTAATGAGTTCAAGCATTTTTTGACATTGATGAAGAGTTTCAGCAGCTTAAGCATCATCAATCTCACTTCATCTTCATCATTGTTTCATTCATCAAAGTCAAGAGCATCTTTGCATTGACTAGTAACTTTTTGAGTTCAAAGATCATCATTTCTGTGACTGTTATTTTGATAATATCTTTATTTCTTTCTCTTTCATCTTTCAATGAGTCAATGAATTTAAGTTTCATTATTGTCATCATTCAAGATAAGATTCTGATCATTTCTGAGATCAAGAAAATTTGCAACAAGTAAAAGCTGTGCTACTACTGCAAGTTGCAACATTCAAGCAAAATCATTAAAGAATGCTCAAATAAGAAGCTTTTCACTCTGTGTATTATGAACATCTACAACAGTAACATCATCAGTATAAATGAAGAAGTTTCACTGTTCATAAGAAAAGTTTAGTCTTTGAGCTAAGTTACGCTTAAAGATTTGTATACATATCATCTTGTTTACTAGTCTCAATCTTCTCACTCTCACTTCAATCATATAGAAAGTTTTCTGCTAAATGTGAGATGATGAGATCTTTTTACGTGAAACTGCGTAGTAAAAGATAATAAGATAGCACTCTATTGATGATAGAACTAATTGCTAAGAAACGAAAGTGAAGACTTGCAGAGTTTTCATCTTTTGTCAAGTCATTACTTTTATTCACTCGTTAGTTTCTTCAATCTAATCTTGCGAGCTAGTCTTGCAAACATGCATCGTTCATAGTCGATGAGATGCATTCTCACAACATCATCATTTCAACTTTGTTGCAATTATGTTGCTGTTATTATGCTTGAATATCAAATCATCACTTTTAAGAAGAATTTAAAATATTTAGAACTGTAATAATCAAGTTTACTAAATGAATAAATGAGATTTATGAGAATGATATGACAATGTGATATTCTAAGCAGACACAAAATGAATATATATTATGATAGAGTTAATTATTAAGAAGCTCTCAATAACTTGAGAGAATCAATCAACTATAAAGAGTTTGTCAAGCATTGTTAAGTTGAGCACAACATAACTCATGATATATTAAGTTGAAGATATAATGTAGTTTAAATGATGTCTTGACATAGTCATAAAGTTTCAGAGCTAATTCAGATTTGATCTTCAACTCAATCTTTGACTTTAGTTTCTGATTTAATTTCTATCATTTGCAATTTGTAAAAAGTGACAGAGACAGATTTTAATGCTTTTAATGATCAATATTTCAAATATTCATTTAATCTCATATTTCAGATTTACGTCACTTTTAGCTGATGCATATTTATAAAAGCGTCAACATTTTTAGAACTTTTAAGAGCGCAGTATGTTTATTTATCATTTGATTCAACAAATATGACTTTGACATTTGTAGCAATTAAAGTTGCAATATTGAATAATATCATTGAAGCATGTAATTCACTGTTATCTCTGCATGATTTTTCTTCGTTAGAATCATCATCAACGATCAAGCTGTTAACTGCGCGATTATCATACATTGCAAACATAGCTTTAATGTCACACAGACTGCTCAAAGTGTTCAGTGTATCTTTTGTTCTTTAGTAATCAATGTCATTATAAGCATCTTGATCATTCTTCTCAACATTGTCACTTTTTTCTTATTGTGCATTTGCATCACTTCTAATACTATGTTCTTTCATGACAGCATCTGTGACATAAGCGCTTGTGCATTCTTGAGCAAGATGTTCAAAGTGTTTAATCAGTGTGCTTGCATCACTATCAATATCATGTTTTCTCATGTAAGCACATGTGACAGAGGTTCGTGAACAATTTCGCGACAGCGACCTATCGAAGCATATGATATACCAAATCGATCGGCAAGTTATAGAGCACAATCGTACGATCAAAACAAGCCCCTATTCGACTCAATAACTTCAAAGGTGACTGCGTCGCAAGTCAAAAATCGAAAATCAAAATTTTTCGCGCTCACGCAGGCCAAAATCGACGACGAAACGAAAGTTCATCAACGCAGAAGAAAGAATCATCAATTCAGACAGTAATTTGATTGATAAATCGAAGAGCAAACTCACACGAAGAGAACAAGTCATCAATCGACTTCAGAACAGCACAGAAGACTGCGTACTGACGCAAAAATCGAAATCGAACTCTTTTGCGCTTGAAGGTCGCACAAGGAACAACATTGTTTCCGAGAAGTACAGCGTTTCTTATCAAATCACTATCTGTTTTACCTTTTCTTGATGCGCAAAACAATAAGTCGAGATCAGTCGTTACTATTCTGAGCGAGATAACGCGACTACTTCGATACACGAGATATAAAGCAATTGCGTCAAGCATTTTCTATCAAAAAGAGTAATCTAGATCCTTGTAGACTAGATTTATATCATTTTCGTCTGACATAAGCCGGTAATAGAAGACGATCTATTGCAGATTTCGGGATAGAAATTGAGAAATCTCTACACTAGAGTTACTGTCTACGTGAAACGCTCTGAATAAGAGGTTAAAGAGATATTTAAGTGGTGTCAAGTGAATTGTCTAGAAGCTCGAAGCCCGAAACTCGGAAAAACTCTCTATGGAAAGAAATATAAAGAGCCGCTTTATGCGCTCTTCCTTGCCTCGTTTCGCGAATAGTAACGCGGAACTCAGCAGAAGCAATAGCTCAGCGTCAGAACTCAAAACGTCGACGATAAAAATCAAAAAGTCAACGTTAAAGATTGAAACAGATCTATGAGACGAACTTAGCATGAGTTCGTCAACAAGCAAACAACTGCAAAACGACATTGTCGAGTTATTTCGCAGTCAACAAAAATCGCTCACACCAGCAAATAGAAAAACGCAGTACATGTTTAGTTCACTCGACGCATTGATGCTAAATTTACATGCAAATGCGCACAACGACAAGAATACAACCAATCTGCGAAATGCAAATTCGCAGCAAAAAGAGCA
>JAABUY010002765.1_pt1 | contig 20347 bp, 30 predicted proteins | sample 5560271 | NCBI WGS metagenome assembly JAABUY01 (sample SAMN10711886, study PRJNA513374) | rock metagenome | isolation source: Antarctica rocks | place: Antarctica: Victoria Land, University Valley
AAGGGTGGCGGTCACATCCACCACTGGGAAACCAGCCAAAGTTCCACTGGACATCATCTCTTCCACGCCCTGCATATCAGCTGAAAGCAGGTGATGCAACGCTGATGGCAGGTGTGTACAAATTTTCCATCACCTCTCAGCCAGTGCAGTCTCTACAAACAATGCACAGAACACAGCAAACCGCACTGTGGCTTATGCCTGATTCTACATGGCACACAACAAAGCAAATAAACAAGCTGCATTGCCTGGAAACCAGACACCCATCTTAGACCTACCAACAATGACATGCCAACACTGTCTGTACCAGTTCTCTGTGAGATGACATTGCTTCAAACCGAAGCAGACAGAGAAGGGCTGACCTTGACGACACCAGGAATGTACTCCTTGGGAACAGTGCCTCCCTTGATGTCTGACTTAAAGACAAATCCAGCGCCCGGCTCACTGGGCTCGAACCGGATGGCCACATCAGCAAACTGGCCGGACCCACCAGACTGCTTCTTGTGCACATACCGCACATCTGCCACTTTGGAGATGGACTCCCTGTAATTCACCTGCATTCCAGTACTGCCAGGCCTCAGCCATAGCCGGCATGCAATGCAGAAAGCCAACACACCACAATGACTGTGCTGCATGGTCACTAATTGGGATGAGGCTTGGATTGCCGCTTTGCATATGTGCCATGAGCAGCCGTTTTGAGATGAGGAATGCTTGCAGACAACACAGCTCAGCCAGAGACATTGCCTGGAGGAATATCAGGATACTACACAGTGGGATCCAGGACTGGACATCTCAATGTTCCTCATCAATGTTCCCAATCAATGTTCCCACTCAACACTGTTCAGTAGTTGCAAAAGTTATATGTAGTTTCCTTGACAACATCACCCATATGCTGCCCCCAAGCAGTGGCTGACCTGCGGCGCTCCAATATCAGCAGCTACGTTGAACTCCCTCTTCATACGGTCCACAATGATGTCCAAGTGCAGTTCGCCCATGCCCTCAATGACAGTCTGGTTGGTCTCGTCATCACGGGAGAAGTGGAAGGAGGGGTCCTCCTGGGCCAGCTTGTACAGAGCAGCTCCCATCTTGTCATTGTCTGCTTTGCTCTTTGGCTCAATGGCAATCTGCAAGGGCAAAGCTTGACTCAAACATTGTGCCAAGCAGACAAGCACAAAAAGTTGTAGGGAACAGCCTGTTGCTGTGATGAAACGTTTGCCAGGCATGTCCAAAAACGAGTTCACCAAATGTGTCCACCAACTGTGTACACCACTACAGAGGAATCAATGTGGAAGCAGTTATGCCTGCAATCAATCTGGTGTGCACTGCAAACATTGTGCATGCTGCAGTGTGTTTGCAGAGACGCATGGTGAGGTTGATGTGGTAGTGTACTTTGATGACAGGATCTGGGAACTCCATACGCTCCAGCATGATGGGTGACTTCTCATCACACAGTGTTTCTCCAGTAATGACATCCTTCAGACCTCCTAGAGCAACGATGTCACCAGTGCGGGCGATCTGCAATTGGAGCATGACAATGAGTGAAACAGGCTGACAACAACACAATGTGTGAACTGTTACTCCAACATTCTTTGTGTCATCCATCAGGCAGGACATGCGAAACAACTTTTGCAGTTGAATATCTGCCAAAGTATCCAGACAAACTACAGGAGTGTCATTTTCCTGGCTTACAGAGAACCCTACATTTGGCCAAAACAAACAGTGAGGGGTGCATGTTGTCAGGCTCAGAGCGAAGAAATGGCTGTGATCACGGTCTTTGTGTTGCACAGGCAACACAGGTATGCAGATGCAGGGCAGACCAGAAACAAGGTGTGGGCTTGTCAGTCAGGTGTCGGCTGACCTTGATGTCCTCTCTGTTGTTGGCATGCATAAGCTGGATGCGACCAATTCTCTCCTTCTTGCCCTTGTTGGGATTGGACACAAAGGTGCCGGTCTCTAGTGTACCACTGTAGATCCTCACAAACGTCAATGTGCCCTGCATGCACAGTACACCTTGTCAACACGGAGTATCAACACCTAGCATACCGCTGAAGGTCTCACATCCAAAATGGCAACAAGGAAATGCGTCATAAACACGCAGTCATAGTATAGCTGCTGGACAACATTGATGCAGTAAAGGGGCAGGCTTGTGACGATGCAAAATGCATGGCATGCCATACAACGACACAAAAGCATCAATCCTTGTGTGGCACAATTTGCAACTACAACACACTTGTCGCTTGTCAAAATGTTACCAACAGGAGGCATGAACAAGGCAATAGATGGGGGCCAGACCTGGAACTGGTCTGCCATGATTTTGAAGGCAAGGCCAGCAAGAGGCTCCTTGTCATCAGGCTTCCTTGTCATCTGCTGCTCTGGGTCGTCCACAGCTGTACCCTGCATCACCACACCAAGTGCTTGTTAGCAATCAGCTGACACATGATGAGACGCCACTTGACAGCAATCGCTGACAGCAAACCGGCAAGTGATGAAAGTCAGTACCAGAGGTGCTGGCAAAGTGCCAAAAATGCAAGTTCTCGTTTAGCAGCACAGTACATTGGGGACGTCGACTATTGACTGTCGCCGGAACAGAAGGCATGCATACATATGCTGCAGAGTTCCCATCAGGGTCGTCGTATGCAGCATGTACACAGCATGATTGACTCACAGCAGGGCAGCAGCAACAAACATGCAAACAGCAGACCAACAGGCAGGAGTGTTGTCAGCAACAGGTAGGAAACCACAATATAGTCTGGAGTACGGTTCCACTGCATGACTGCAATTTGGTGCCACACTATTGCAGAGAATCTTATACGCAATGCTTGAGCAAAGCAGGCCAGGCATGCAAGACAGAGGTGACACCTTCATTGGGGGCACATCAAGAGGGGAGGGCAGGTAAGCACAGACGGCATCCAGCAGGGGCTGCACTCCCTTGTTCTTGAAGGCAGAGCCACACAGCACCGGCACAAACTTGTTGCCAATAGCACCCTTCCTAATCAACTTTACAATGGTTGCCTCATCTGGCTCCTCCCCCTGCAATGCACGTCAAGCTGCTCAGTGTGGACAACTATCACAGATGTATGTGTTCTTGAAATGGTGACAGTATTTGCTGGGCTGAAATGTGATATTGTCAAAGGTCACCAGCAAGATGTGGTATCGAGATTTATCGACAGGATAATCTCTACAATGATCCATGTTTCAAGGGCTTGTTGCCAGGTGACATTGCAAGTTGGCATACACTCTTATAGTGCCAGCAATGAAAAATATTGGGAAATTTATAACAGGTGGTATCAGTTTAGCATGTCAACCACTGCATGCAGTCCAATCAAGCTTACATCAAGGTACTTTTCCATGACATCATCATCCATCTCAGCCACCTGCTCCAGCAGCTTCTCCCGCCACTCTGTTGCTGAGTCAACCAGATCTGCTGGAATATCTCCCACCTTGAATGTTGCTCCCATCTCCTGCAAACGTACCATTGTTTGTCATGTCAACATGAAAATCATGCACTGAGCACAATGCTGCATCACACACAGAAGCACCTGATGATTGCACTCACAGTGCTGCATGTGACACAAGTGCAGCAGCACAGCGTAATTCCTACCTGCCAAGCCATGCACATTGCTCATTGTTGTTTCAGGGTGCAAGTTGACAGACCAGCAGTGACAAACAGGGCCAATGTACACGTAGGAACGCATGGACTGAATCAGCATTTCAACCGTGTATGCAGACTCAACGATTCATATATATATATATACAAAAAAACAAAAGTTTGGATGCAGACTTGAATGTAGAGGAGTGAGGTTTACCTCTCCGTCCCAGGTGATGCCCTTCATGCGCACCAGGTCCACCATGCCCTGGAAGTTGTCCTCTCCTCCAATTGGAATCTGCAATCCCACACCACAACATTAGATGGTGAGAACCAACAATGGTAGACATGTGTCTCAGCACACATGGAGCAAGCAACAGAGTGCTGTTGACTGTGCCAGTGACAAAGTCGACAACGAAAGGTTGTACGGTGTTTACTTGATGGACTAGCCACATGTATGTTGTGGTCACATGTGAAGATGCCAGGCTGCAGGTGCAGCATACTTTTGCGGTTTGTAATAATCATAATCTTATGCCAGGCATATGCATACCTGAAGAACCAGAGGAGTGGCACCCAAATTGGAGATAATCATCTTGACCGTGTTAAAGAAGTCCGCACCCATCCTGTCCATTTTGTTCACAAAGCAGATCCTGGGCACTCCATACTTGTCAGCCTGCATGCACATACACGCATCATGGCTTGACACCACACAGGCCAAATTCAGTAGGGCACAGAGGAGGAGGGGCAGAGGTGCCAAACATGCCAAATGGGTTCCAAATGGCATGTGTAACATGAGATCAGTTTGTGAGCACTTATATGCACCTCAGTGCGCATTCATGCATGGCGCTGTACACAGCAGCACTATGCGTCTCGAAAGAAGTCTGAGCATATGCAAAACAGCATGTGGCACACATGTACGGCAGGGACGTGAGGAAAGGGAGGCGGGGGGGGGGGGTGTTACCTGGCGCCAGACAGTCTCAGACTGAGGCTCTACTCCAGCAACGGCATCAAAAAGAGCCACGGCTCCATCCAAAACACGCAAGGCACGCTCCACCTGGAAGCAGTTTGTGTGTTTGCCTCCATGACACCATTCCATGCAACCATTCAATGCGGAGTAGTTGAGATTGTGTAAGGCACTGCTGAACAGGCATGCAACTCGTGCTGTGCGCTTATGAGGAGAAATCAAGTGAGACGGCCAGCAGCCTCATGAGGAGCGTGTGTCAGACAAGATTGTTCCTGACCTAAGTAATTCCTGCCCTAAGTAACGAAAGTCCAGATGTTGAGCTGTGTATACCTCCAAGGTGAAGTCCACGTGGCCTGGGGTGTCAATGATGTTGATCAAGTGCTTGTTCCAGGTGCAGGTGGTAGCAGCAGAAGTGATGGTGATGCCTCTCTCCTGCTCCTGAGCCATCCAGTCCATAGTGGCTCCGCCCTCATGCACCTCCCCAATCTTGTATGTCTTGCCAGTGTAGTATAATACCCTTTCTGTGCAAGTTGTCTGCAGCAGACAATCATTGTACAGCAAGCATGTATGATAATTCTGCAAACAGCAGCCGCAACTTTGAGAAACACCTCAGCAGCAAGTCAGAATGTGCAAAAGCAATACGCATTACCGAACAGCTGTATCAGTGGCCGCACATGAAGAAAACAGGCTTGTCAGGACAGCTATGGGTTGTATGTGACTGGCATCTAGTATATGCATTAAAAGGCAATGTTGACGCACCTTTCCAGCATCAATGTGGGCCATGATACCAATGTTTCTGTAGGTGTCCAGCGGCACTTCTCTAGGTGCTGCAAAGAACAAGTACGCAGGATCAGTGAATTCTCCTAAGGACAAGGCTGCTTTCAAACGGATTTGAAGCCCTTAGTGTTTTACCTGAAGCGGCGTGCACCTGGAAATGACTTGCAGCACGTCGTCCTGCGCCTGCATTGTGACCGCACCGCAAGGCTGTCTGCAACACACCAAAGCTCAAGTACATAAGCAAACATACCAAGTCAGCAATTCCACTGGTCATATCAGAACGCAGGCTGACCTTGCCGCAATCAAAAGCACGTTGTGAACCAACCGACGCACGATGCAGCTGGTGCTGGCGCGCGGGGAAAATCGGCACCGTTTGTCGACCACTAGTACTTGCGTGACAGTGTGCGCAGCCTCGTGTCGGGGTTTGCTGCTGTCCGTGACATAACCCTTGCGACATCATCGCGCTCGTGTACGATGTCGTGAGAGTAGAACTGCGGCGTTGTTGCGCAACGCTCAGTTAAGGATGGTGACCACTTGATCCTGCTAGCAACTTTGCAACCCTAATACTCATCCTACGGCGTACCGTAAAATCCTCCTGTTCCTGACTCAACAAAGTCAAACGCATCGCCATCAGCGCAAGTCGGTTGTGCCAACACATTTTGTTGCCAAGATTATCCTGCAGGTAAGCTTTTGCATTACAAACCATAGTCCCGGTAGCCGCGGGGCCCGGGACCCTATTCCGCAGTTTGCATGAATGTCAGAACTGCAATCACCCGCAAAGAACAGGAAAGCGACCTTCCCAGTCACGGAGGACTGTGCTGGGCATCCGTGCACACTTACACTAGTCAGGACGCCAGCAGTATCAAGGCAGCTGTACCTTACGTTGGGAACCTAGTCACTGCAGGAAGGACCGGTGTACAACAGTGGGAAGTCAGCTCCGGCAAGTACGTCTTTTAGCTTACGAAGCACGTCTTAGCATGCTTGGCATGATATTCACCCGTTTGACAGCAGCATTGCCATCTTACACAATACTTAGCACTCCTACTAGTTAGCCTACTTCACAGTAGTGCAACAGCGCTGCAATCTTGGTGCAAGGCAATACCGTCTAATTGCAGGAATGTTCAGCTTGTGCCTGCAAATGCTTTTGGCAGCATGGTACATTGCTTGGCTGTGGTTGGATCTGATCTATGGTGCTGCACGGGAAGCGGCACCATAGCAGTGTTTGATCTTGTGACTTTGCAGATTCGGCACAAGGTCAGCACAAACAAAACTTGTATGATCTACCTGCAGCAACCGTTGCTGACCCATTTGTATGTATGGTCAGTACACAGCGCACTGTACTGCACTGCTTGCATGCAGATTTGGTGATCATAGCAAATCCTGTCGCAACATTGTTCTGTTACCAAGACTTAGCAGAGAGTCTTGCATGCAAATTAGCTCGTAGCCTCTCCTAGGATGCAATCAGAAGGCAAGCAGACACACCTTCTATCAGTGCTATCTGTGCTATCTTGCACATGTACTGTAGGGCTTTACAGCTCACAACGGGGAAATCCTAGCAGCTGCTACCATTTCCACAGCTGGCACAGTGGCCAGTGTTGTATTGACAGGTGGCCATGACTGGCAGGTACTGATTTTCAGATTTCCTGCTGTAGTACATGATGTTGCATCAGTGTCAGGAACCAAATTGTATAGGGCGTCTGCAGGCTTCAGAGGTGTGTGTTTTTCAACAATAGCAGAAAGTTGGTTGAGCATTTCCTGCTGTATTCTGCAAAGTCTGCTGCATTTGACTGTGTCAAATTTTGCAAATGAGCAGACTGGGCACATTGATGCAAATTTCGACCTGTTTACCCTACCAGTCTGTGCCCATTGCCAAGGATCACTTTCTCAGCAGCTTGCAAGCTGTCACCATTCGCAGTTGTGCAGATCAAATTGTGGTCTGGTGATGACTGCCATCAACTCAGCTCGAGCAATGTCCACAGAGGCTCAGTTGACTGCTTTGCCGTCACCTCAGCCGCTACCTCCAAAAAGGTATCTGCATCATTGCAGCTCGTACTGCTTTGTGCCTTGCTGCTGAGCTTTTTAACATCCTGCAGAGCATGGCTGCACTACAACTGCCTAGTCCTTATTATTGACTGTGTGATTGTTTGCTGATGCTTTGCCGCACCAAGCACTGACCAAACCTGAAGCGTAAGCATGCTTACAGTGTGCTTGAGCTTGAGCTCAAAATGTGCTTACCATTTCAGATTTGGAGTGGAAGCTCTGATGGAACCATAGCAGTCACAGATCTGGACAGCAGTGCCAAGATGGACAGTAACTTGGCCCGGTCATTGAAGACGCCGTCAGGAAAAGGTACAATCGCATATGCTCTGTGTACAGCTCGTGTGTTTGCCCAGGCTGTTTGCTGGACTTATGATTGCAAAGCTGATTGCGTTTTTGCAAAAGCTTGATTAAACCAGCATGATGCTTTACAAATATGCTGCTGTGTCCTATCTTGAGCAATGGTCGCGTCCTGGGGTCTTCCTGTCCCTTAGTCGATCGCTTCCTTTGCTGTGAGAGCCAAGCAAGCCCAGCAAACACCCCTTATGTGCAGACTGCATAGCCGTAGAGCCATTCTAAATTGCTGACTCAGCTATGCAACCACACACAGATGTTTGGAGGGTGTTTAATGCAGGTGTCTGCAGTTTGTGTACAGTGGGTGCCAATTTATGGGCTGGAACAGAAGATGGATCCATCCTGGTTTGGGATGCTGCTCTAGAAGCCCTGATCAGTCAGAATAAGGCTCACACAGACCGTGTCAGCTGTCTTGAGTGTGTAGGAAGCCATGTCTGGAGTGGCTCAGGCGACAGGACCATCGTGGCGCATGACGTGCACAGCTTTCATGTACTCTACAGCTTGAATGACCAAGGTAAACACGTTACAGTCATCTGAATCAGAGCATGTTTCTGTCTGTAGCTTGGCTCGCAACCTGATCAGCAACTAGCTGCATTGGACAACTGCTGACCATGCCCTCTTGCATTGAGTGCTTGCTGGTGGCTAGTGCATGTTGCGTGTGTCAACTGGTGACAATGCCCAGGATAATTGACATACGTAGTAGCGGCTGTTGTTGTGCCGCATGATCATGATGATGCTGCATTCCAGCGCACCCAATGCAAGGAGCACATCTGCGTAAGAAGCAAGACAAAATCCTGCGCCTTATCTTCAATCGTGTATGTGCAGGAGGGTATGTGAAGAGCATTGTGTCTCTGGGGTGGTCGATCTGGACCTGCACCAGCAAGGCTTTGCAAGTATATGCTGACCAAGGCAGCCTGCTGGGCAGCCAGGAGGCAACTGCTGATCTGGCACGCCAGCTCACTGCTGCAGAGGCCAGGGAAGCTAATCTGAAGTCAGCCTTGGCCAATGAGCAGCTTTCTCGCCAAGCTGAAGCCAAACAGGCTGCAGCAAGAGCAGATGAAGCCGTGTCAGATGCCAAGGAAGCAGAAGAGAAGGTGAGCGCTGCTGAATGTCTGTGGGACATACACTAGTTCAAAGCATTGCCGTTCCTTACTTTATGACGACTTTTAGCAAAAGCTGCCTTATCTTGACACTATCATGTTACATCAGACTACAGTTACTTGACGCCCCTGAGCGTGTTTGGTACAAGCATGCAACCTGGTAATTTTGGATGCTTGTACATGTCTGGATTCTGTTTAGCATGCTGTATGGATAATCCTACTGCGGTGGAGACTTCAGCTGCAAGGCGGGTCTTTGACAGCATGGGAGATCATGTTGTGGCCTGGCAACTTTCAAAAAAAGTGTGCCATGAGCTGAGTATTGTTGCAAGTGCAGGCAGCTGCCCAGATGAAGATTGTGCAAGACATGCATGCCGTTGCTGCTGCTGCTAGCCAGCAGGAGCTGCAGCAAAGCTGGCAGCAGCACCAGAAAGCCCTTGATGAAAGTCAGCAGCAGCTGCTGGAGGCGCAGGCTCAGCTTGTAGCTGCCAACAAAGACTGTACTGACCTCAGGCATAGGGGTCAGCAGCTGCAACAGCAGCTGGACAATGTCACGCAGCAGAATGCCACTCTTGGTAGCCAGTCTGAAGAGAGGGATCGGCAGGCTGCTGCTGCGCATGCTGACCTGCAAGCAGCCGTTCAAACACTGCAGCAACAGCTCAGTGAGGCCAAGCGGAGCAACGCAGATTTGACCGCAAAGTCTGAGGCTGATGCAGTTCAAGCTGCTGCTGTGCGCGCTGAGCTGGATGCAGCTCAAACAAGGCACTCAGCATTGAGCAAGGAACTGTCCCAAAGCCAGACTGAGGCTGCAGCCAAGCAAGCTGAGCTGCAGCAGGAGGTAGCCCTGCTCTCTCAAGAAAGGAATGCTGCTGAAGGGGCACTGCAGCAGCAGCAGAAGGAGAAGGATCAGCTGAAGCAGAAGCTGGACGACCTGCAGGCTGTTGCATCTTCCTCAGAAGAAGACTCAAAAAACAGGCTGCAGCAGAAGCTGCAGCAGTGCACAGATCTTGAACAAGCCAAGGCTGATCTTCTGCAGAAGCTTCAAGCAGCTGAGGACAGGGCCCAAGCTGCAGAAGGACAAAAATCTGAGCTGTCTGACTCCAAGGACAAGCTTGCAGCTGAGCTTCAGCAGTCTATGAAGGCTGCAGAGACCCTGCAGGCACAGCTTCACGCTGCAAAGGAGAGAGCAGCAACAGCAGAATCCACAGCCACAAACTTTGAGCAGAGGCTTGCCACTCTTCAAGGCTCTCAGAGCACAGAGATGGGTCAGCTGCAGAATCAGCTGCAGAAGCTGCAGAGTGAAAATCAAGTTCTCAGCTCATCTGAAGTAGCACTGCAGGCTGACCTGCGTGCTCAGTCTGCCGCTGCCCATAAGGCAGACGAGGCCTGTGCTGCCTTGACAGAGGCCAAGCAACAGGCAGAAAGCACTGTGGAAGCTTCCTTGGCAGCTGCAAAAGCCAGAGAGTCAGACCTGCAGCAGCAGCTGACTGCTCTCACAGAAGCCAACTCAGCAGCTGAGGCTCAAGCTGCCGCTGCCACTCAGCACGTGCAAGATACTGAGCAAGAGGTAGGCAATCTAAGGAGCAAGCTGACAGATGCTGAGGCTCAGATTCGCAATCTGCAAGAGGACAGTGACCAGAGACGCAATGCTCTGGCAAAGCAGGTAGACGCGCTGCAGCAGGAGGTGACGAGACTGCAGAGCCAGCTAGGGGCAGATATGAGTCAGGCTTCTGTTCAGCTAGCTTCCCTCACACACCAGCATGAGCAGGTGTACACAACCTTGTGTTCAAGCTCAGTCTTGCTGACCCATGTTTGATCCAATGCAGTGCTTATCTGGTATGCATGTGCAAAGCTGCCTCCAAGTATGCTTGTATCTATGTTAAGGTTCATGCAAGTAGCTTACAAGCGTCAGTGTGCATGGCGTTAATGCACGCTTGACTGCATATCAAGACATCATTGCATATTGTACAGCATGTGACACAGCTTGCAGAACAATGTGTTTCATGAACATCAGCCATAGCTGTCAGTTACATCAGTCTTCAGTAATTGCACATTTTGACAATTGACCGTGGTCACTACCAGGATGAGGAAAAGGGCCAGCAACAAGCTTTGCAGTTGGCAAGTCTTCAGGGACAGCTTCAGCAGGCACTCAGTGATGCACAGAAGTCTGGGGAGCAGTTGGCTGAAGTCAAGGCTGCAGCTGATGTCAGGGCTCGAAATGAAGAGTCAGCAGCGCAACAGGTGCAAGCTCTGCAAAGTCAGCTTGCTGCACAGCAGCAGCAGTCAGAAGCAGCACTACAGGCAATGCAACAGCATGCTGAGACTTTAAACCAGGAAGCACAGCGTGCGCGGCAGGCTCAGCAGGCTGAGTTGCAGCAGCTCTTGGAGGCTGCTGCAGCTAGCAAGGACCAGATCTCAGACCTTCAGCAGCAGTGTGTTGCTCACAGCAAAGCAAAAGAGGAGCAGGACAGCATCCAGGCAGAGTTGGACTTGGCAAGTCAACAGCTCAGCACAGCGCAGCAGGCACAATCCAAAATAGAAGTTGAGCTGGCAGCAGTCCGACAGCAACAGGCAGGAACTTTGAAAGAGCTGCAGCAGGCACAGCAGGCGGTCATTGGAGCCAAGTCTGAGCTGGACAGCATGCGTCAACAGCTGCAGCATAGCACAGCACTGCAGCAGCAATCAGCTGAGAAGAGTGTTCAAGTGTCAGAGCTGGAGAAAGCTTTGTCAGAGAAATCAGCACGACTGCGTGCCCTTCAGCAAGAGCTCATGGAGAAGACTGTGCAGCTCCAGGTGTGATATGACTGTACCTGCATTCCGAGTAGCAACCCAAGAAAGAAGAGCAGCATGTCAATGGAATTCAACCCAGGCCTGCAATATCTGTGTGTCATTGCAGTATGATGATGTTGTCATGGTGTTCGTGCAACTTAGCTAAGCTCATGACACCTTCATGTCACGGCTGGCACAATCTGTTGCACAGAAGAAGAATGCTGTTTCCTGGGGCTGTTGCAGCCATTGTGGTGAAGTAGCTAACAAACTGACCAGCTGATGACAGCTGGTATGCTCCAAGTGCAGGTGCTGCAGGCAGGTTTTGTTGACAAGGCTGCACAGCTGCAAGGTCTGCAGCAACAAGTGTCAGGACGAAGCACCCCGGATCCTGAAGTCATTGCTCTGCAGCGCCAATTGCAGCAAATGCAGGTACACTTGGTATTTTTGCAACTCATGCTATTAATTCTGCATGGCTCTCTGGGCTCATGATGATGCGCAGTTATCAGAGTGCTATTGCATTAACATGATGTGATTTCAGGCGTATATTTCCATTACAATTCAACTCGTCCTGGCACATTGTGTGCAACCACAGATGGACAAATGACGATGTGCGATCATTGATGTGGATGGCTGACTCTGCAGGTAGCGAGCCAGGCCTTAGCATTGCAGATGCAGCAGCTGCAACAGCAGGTGGCGGAGGGCTTGTCAGCTGCTGCATCACTGCAGCGAGACAAGCAGACAGCTGCTGATCAAGCCCATCAGGTGTACATCTGTCACTCTTCTGCTTTGGTGGATGGACTCAAAACCATACCTGCACAAGTGACATGCCCACTCACCACTACTTACCAGCACCTGTATGATTACCAGCGCAGGCAGTGTTGTTCTGACATGGCAACTCATTCTGAAGCAAAAAGTGAGATTTGATGCAATCTGTGAGTAGCTTGAAGCTATATGAGTACACAAAGGTCACCAGATGTTGCGGCTGACGGTGCTGTTTGCGTTGGCAGGCTGGACTTAGTCAGGCTGCAAGGCTTGAGGCTGAGGCTGCAAGCCAGGCAGCCACCACCTCAGCGCTGCACCAAATGTGCTTGCAGCTGCATGGCACACTAGCTGCTGAGACAGCTGCCAAGAATGCAGCTTTGCATCAGGTGATGCACAGCATAGACAGACAGACATGTTGTCCATCAAGATCCCTGGCTTCCAGCTGCGCGCGCAGTCATACTTGAGGCTCACAGAAGCTCCTGCTCATATGCACATCCATGAGATCAAGGGTACATCACAAGATTGTGCATATGCACACTTGGAAAGGGCCATGCTCCTGTATACCCTTGAGTTCTCTAGAATCCATTGTGAATCAAAGAGGTCATGCATATGCATGGCTGTAAGGATGGTGCACTGCCTTGCAGAGCCCCCACTGTTATCGGCCAGGCAGTGCATGATCCCCTGCTCAACACAACTGCCTCCGCTTTGGCTGTGCTGAGAGTGTGAAGCTGTGCAGGTGAGTGAGCTTGAGTGTGAGGTGCAGCAAGGTGAACAGGAAGCAGCAGCTGCTCAGCAGCAGCTGGCTGATAGTGAGGAGGCCTACGAGATGCTGCAAGAGGCGTGCTGCAGCATGCAGCAACATCAGGCAGACATGTTGGACAAGCAAGCCAGCCTGGAGCTGGAGCTGGCAGCGTCTGCTGCAGTCAGGCAGCAATACAGTGCATTGCAGGGGCAGTATGATGACTTGCTTACCAGGCTTGAGCAGGCACAGGACCAGGTATGTCAACATCTAATCTAACGCTTTACACTCTTTGGCCAAAGACGTATTTGTGTGTTGCGGTACTCCAGCGTGATGCACATATGGTGCATCACAATGGTGCTGCACAGCACGCACATCAAGCTGGAGTTCTGCTAGAATGTGCTGGCATCACATCATGAGCGTTTCATCTCTGTCATAAGTTTGCAGGGCAGGTGCCGTTGCTGGCTGGTATACCAAGTCCGCTTTAGCTGATGTTGCCTTAAACGTGGTTTTGGAGGTGCCGCATCTTGGCTTGCAGACCTAACTGTTCACTGCTTTGTTGCTCCAGATTTCAGAGTTGAAGGGTGCAAGTGCTGGGGTGGAGCAGCAGTCTCAAGCGGCAGCACAGCGTGCAAAGCATGAGCAGCAGCACCTTCACGAGCAGAATGCACGCCTCACAGCTGAGCTGGCAGCTGTCATAGAAGACCGCTACGAGCTCCAGGTAAACTTTGCCAGTGGAATAAGTGCATGCAAGCCATATTGCACACTATGGCTCATGGTCACACCAAGATGTGATGGTACAAACTCAAACATGTCGCGGTAATATGCCACACATTGCCAGACAGCTTTATCAGCAGTTGTGAGATGGTTTTGTCACATTCAGACAACGGACTGTCAGCCAGTATTTGAACAGTTAGCTTGCTGCGCAGGTTGCTCTGAAAGCCGTACAGAGGCGCCTCAATAGTAGCAACACTGATGAATCACAGAGCATTGATGAGATCAGAAGGCTTCAAGGAGCTCTGCATCAAGCCAGTCTGCAGTACAAGCAGCTGCTGCTTCAGTTCGCTCAGTTCCAGGAGAAGTCAGCAGCGCATAAGACCAGCGCAGACGACTTGGCTCAGCTTCACGCTTCTAATGCAGGACTGAAAGCTGAATTCAAGCAGTCACAGGCACAACTGCAGCAGTCACAGCAGCAGTTGCAGCAGTCTCAGGAGCAGCTGAAACAGCATATGCAGGAGAATGAGAAGATGCAGCTGCTGGTGGAGAAGTTTGGAAAGGCTGCTGCTGAAATGCATGCTGTGGTTGAAAGGGTTGAGGCAGCTCCTCAGGCACGGGCAGCAGGTGCTTTCAGTGCCAGGCACAATCTGCAGGCTGTGCATGACGCTGTTCACGACAAGCTGTCCAGATATGAGTGTAACAGCTCTGAGTCTGAGTTCTCGTCCACTGAGTTGTTGCTGCCAGCACTTTGGAAGCCACAAAAGGAGCGGCACATAGCACCAACAGGCCTATGAAAACATGTACCACTTTTGAGTGTACCAAAGTGTAGTGTTTGGTGTTTGTATGCATCGTCTTGAGTGTGCTGTGCAGGTCTGTTGCAAGATGTATGCAGTTGCATGAACTGACTGTTGTGCTGGCTTTGCCACCAATTCTAAGAGCGTCTCCTTTTTATGAGCAGAGCTGACTGATAGCTGATAAAGAACTATCGTTCACGTGGTTCACATCTTCATCACTGCATGTTGCTAGACATGGTTGACCTGGTTTAGGCAAGTTCAGCATACTTGTACGTGTATCATTATTCTTGCATTCCAATCATCCTGACTCATCTTATCAGTTTGGTAAAGAAAAAGTGGGTTGTGACGACACTTTTAGTGACAAGCAAGTGTTGCAATTGTAGCTGCAGGGCTAGATAGCAATGCAATTACAAGACATTGGCTTGATGCTGTAAGGTACCAATCAGAGCGCAACAATAATGCGTATTCTCTCTGGTCAGTCGCAATGCATACCATCCGACAGGAAACCCTGATACGTCCCGATAAGCCCTAGCTATCAGTCAAGACACGTCCCCCACTACAGCAATCATCTCAATATATCGAATACTGATTGCCACTGTGACAGCTTACAATGAAGCATGAGCAGGCATAATTCCGACTTGATTGTCAGGGAGTATATGACAGTATCAAAATTAAACTCAATGTTGGAGAACAGGAGACAATGGAGCTGAAACAGCAGATGTTTCTGGAGAGCTGGCATTTGCTCAAACGAAGCGCTGACAGTTGGTGCAGACCCATAGCAGTGAATGTGGGTGGTAGCACCAACTCAAAGAATTCAAATTTACGTTTACATGAACAAACTATCAGGTGAAACCAAAATGCTGTGTGTGGCGCACTGTGAGGTGATACTTCAATTTCCTCAATAATGCATGCGTCTACGCTTTCATCTCCTTACTGATCTGAGCAACCCACATTTTTATGCGATCAGCACTCAGATCGTCCTGATTGTCCTCATCCAATGCTAGGCCACAGAATGTGTTGTCATCCAGCAAAGCCTGTATGCCGCAGAGCAACATATAAGCAGTCTGCTGTGTCATTATAGCAGCACATGCACCCCAGATGCTGCATGCAGGCACCCTATACATCACTGTGACAAAACTATGTATGTTAACAAAATTCAGAATTTGTAGTGAGCTGCAAAAGCCAGTGAAATGTCTTTGATATGGCCAAGTGTGTGCTGAGCATTGACTCAACTCACGTCAAGAACACGTCTCTAGATCTGAATCTTTGAAATATAATTACCTTGGATCCCTCATGGTCATAGCCTTGTGTGGGCCAGTGCCCCACCATTTTAGCTCCAGTGGCCTTGAAGGTGTTGTATATCTCCTCCATGGCATCACAGAAGTAGTCTCCATATCCAATAGAATCTCCTAGCCCAAAGACTGCCACTGGCTTATGTTTGAGGTCCAACCCTGCATTTGAGCTTCTGTCAACTTGAAGGTTCAGCCAAAGGGCTAATGTGTTGTTGTCAGAACTGTCAACTTGAAGGTTCAAGGCTGCCGTAAGCAAAGAAAGGAGTGGATAGGCACTTCCCAGAGCAAGCCTGTTGGCAGCACAACATAAGTATGTTCCTTGTTGCAGGGCACAGTCCAGCATGCAATCGCAATCCAAGGTGACACCAATCTGTCACTGCAGATATATACATAGCTGCATATGTTGCGTTTCAGTGTGAGCTCTAACCTTTAATGTCTTCGAGCACCCCGTCCCAGTTTGTGCCACTTCTTTCTGTGTCGCAGTCAGTGTTCCATGTGGGAGCGCCAACCACGAGTCCGTGGTACTCGGGCAGTTTTTGCAGATCCGTTTCCCCGATGTCAGCAGGATCAGAAGCCTCGTCGCCAAACTCCTGCAGCAGCGTACAGGCTGACCAGTACAAGGGGGACGAGTGGGCCAAGAGGTCACTTGTGCGATCTTCCGGCGGGTGCCTCTGTTCATAAAGACACCTGTGATCACGAGTCCCTGCAAAATACGAAACGACTCGGCGTACCTCTTTGATGAGGCCGGCAATTTCCTCCGTATGACCGGTGCTGGTACTGAAGAAGATGCCAAGTTGAGCCCTGCAACTTTTGCAAGTCTGATCAAGGGCAGACGAGCGCCTCCTCCTTAGAAGTGGAGCGTGGCGCGAGCTGGCGAGACCTTTTGTGCTGCCGAAATAGGCCCTGTACAGCAACATGTTTGACTTCAAACCGGCACCCCTTGTGCGGAGCCTGCAGGTACACATCGATGACTACAGCACATTGCCGTGCTCAATACCACCGGATGGGTGAAAGCTTGACGTGAGTAGCCACACATGTGCAAGTTGCCTCAGTGTACTGAACGAAAATACATGCTGTATGCACAGCTCGCGATGCAACTACGACAGCCCAAGTCTGACCGTAACATTTGAGCAACGTCCCTGCCAAGCAAACGTATTTACTGCGCCAGTCACGAACAACCGACATTACCTCGTCACCGGGACGGTGACTTGCACCTTCCAGTTGGCCGCTGCCTGCATGCCGTCGGTATCAAGGACGTGAACACAAGTATTGGCGCGCCCCGGTGAAAAGCAAGCTGTATGCCAGTCTCAGTGCGCAAAGCGATATCAGTTGCAGGCATCCTGCAGGACCTGGACCCGACACAGGCGAACATCGTGCTATGCTTGGGTAGCTCGTGCTGGACTTACGAAGCACGCGCATTGCGTTCACGACTAAATGCCTCATTTTCAGCTCCGAAAAACGAAATATGGTTTTCCACCAGCTGAAGTTGCATTCTGCATGCCTTTTCTTCGCTGCACGATACGAGTGAATGCTACACATTGACACGATTGGCGGGGCTGCTTCAACAGGCACTGTGTACAGACTTGAGCACCAGGCATTACACTGCGATGATTGACATAAAGCCACACACAGCTTAACAAGCTTTCTGCAGACATGTGGCAGCATGCATATGCTATACAGCTAAGCTTGTTTACATGCAAGTTGTGATTGTATGTAACGGCATGACAGCAGACTTGCGAGGCTACAGTGCATGATGTGTAAACATGCAATATACTGTGTAACACTAGATACTACACAGTAGAAAAAAGAAAAGAAAAGACTACACCTTTCGGCGTCAATTTAATGAGAAGCCAAGTATTATACCGGGCTGCCCAGGTACTACACAGTACTATTGTACACAGTAACACAACATTTGCTGCTGCTGCTGTTACTAGGCCCATGCTTGTTGCCATTGCTGTGCTGCTCAAGCGGCTTGAGCCTGCACAGCATGGCAAACAGCCGTCTCTCAAAAGACGTGGGCACGAAGTATCCTCTACTCAGAAACCACATGCTGACAGGTCACATCGGGTGCAACACATACATTTCACAGTCCAGTTTATGCAACTGTAGGACTTGCAGTACTCCAAGCGTGTCACAGATTTGTCATTTAAAGCCAGCTGCAGCTTACTGCTTCTGACCATTAAGCATGTCAGTCTGAATACGAGTGGCACTATGGATGACTCAATGCTGATTGATCTGTTTTGTTTCGCCAGTCATTGTATGTAGTTTGTTGCCAAGCTGATGGAATGCATGACGCAGTATGATCATGGTGGTGTCAAAGACAAGGCAATGTGTAACACTTGGATTGGTCACAGTAGAAGCTTTGATAGAGCTGGTATCCACTGCAACGCTTCCAAAGCTGGTCCCAAAAACGCTGGCCGCGTTGCCACTTTTTAAGGCAGACGTGTAGGTGGATGCACTTAAGCTGTCCCCGCTCAAGAACGCCACTGTGGTGGCAACTGTGACTGATCCAGAAGTGACGCTGTCCACAGTCACTGTGACTGGACTGCCTGACAGCTTCTCAATGTTGGCAGTGAGGGTAGCCACAAACTGCAAAACAAAGAATCAGATGTGACGAGACAAACGCTGAATGCAGTGAGAAAATGCCAGCACAAAGTACAGCAACACAATAACTAACTGGCAGCCATTTTGCAGCGGTAGGTGCAGCTTGAGCGTCACAGAATGTTGCTAGGGTGACAGCTGCAGGATACGTGGCCGTACCTGATTTTGGACATCTGGAGTGAAAGTGGCCACAGTGTATGCTGATAAGGTCTGTGCAGAAGTGACTGCTGGCACCTGTGCAGCTATGACACCTTTGCCACCACCTGCAGCCAAGTTACACCATTCAGCTGCCACACAGCATTAGCAACAGTGCCCGCTGCAGTGTGTCATGCATACTGGTACCACTGCGTGCCACCTCAAGCTCCAGGCCAGAAAACGAGCATGCATACAGTGAGAAATGACAGCAAGCTGTCAGTCACAAGCAGATTGGGGCAGCAGGCTTACCACAGGTGGGGGTGGGGGTGGGGGTGGAGAAGGGTAGACTTCTTCAGGTGAGGGTGACACCTCAGGGCTGGGTGAGACTTCATCTGTCCCTGGTGTGTCCTCAGGCCTGCCAATAGTCAGTAACAAAATTACCGGCAAACTGTTGTGAGCGAAGGCTGTACTGTTATTTAGTCCATGACAGCATGCTACAATCACAGCTTGTTGCAAGTGCTGACGTGAATCTCAAGCTTGGCTGAGCAAGATGTGAGATGTGCCTTGTGGCCTATCAATGAGCCACACTGATCATGCATGCATAGAAAGTGAGGGTCCCTCAGGGCTTAGTCACTATGATGCACTATATTTACTGTGCAATGTGTCACATCAATCATGTAGGCCTAGGCAGCCTGATGCTAGAACCGCAACAGGCATTGCAAGTGAGGACAAGCTCACCAGCTGGTGACACGTAAGATACTCCAACGCTTGCCGCATCCGCAGTGACAGATGGAAAGGCTGTCCCAAAGATGACAGCTGAGTTGTTGCCAGTCAGGACAGAGGCATACAGCTGGGCGCTGCTCCTTTGCGCATTCAGGAACGCCACGTTGGTCACCACAGCCACAAATGATACATTTGCATCAGCTGTGATGTTCGTGATGGTCAAAACCAGTGAGCTGTTCGTCAAAGCCTGAATGTTGCTGCTCAGGGCAGCCTCAAACTGCAGGCATGAGTGAGCTCAACACGGTCAAGAACTATGCCAGCGAACCTTAGACGCACCATTCTCTTGCAGTGTGTGTGTTGTGTAAATGAAAAGCTGCTCAGAAGGCAAGGCCTTACAGGCATAGTAATGAACCTTTTAGTCCTTTGATTGAGAGGGTCATCTGAGACATAGGACGGTGAAGCAAGGAAAATTTCTACCTTAGCCTGCCGGGCTGGGCAGTGTGTAAATTGCTTAATCATCCCTGTAGTCTACTTGTTGTACTTGCTGACGACTAGCAGGGTTTACACCCGTCAAGTAATCAAACAAGGCCCTTGTTCAAAGCACTAACTGTTGCTGGATCAAGACATTGAAGCTGGCTGGGCTGTAGCCACTCAGGGTTTGGCTGGCTGCAACCACAGGGATGAGGTCACCCCCTGTAGAGTTGCCACCTGGGCTGTATGAGCTGCCAGGGGCAATAGACATTTGCAGGGCCGCAGCCTGCAGGGTTTAGGGTATCACAACAGCGTGAAATTCACGCAGAAGTGCATGAGTGTGCATTGATGAGAGCTCTGCGTGCATTTGGCATTTGTGGTCGGAAGCTGACTGAAATGCAAGGTGGCCCAGCACGTCTTAGACAGGATGAGATGAGCAACGGCATTCACTATAGTGCATGAGAAATGCAAGGTAGCAAGCCCTCTTGACAGCACAGCTGTGAACCATCTTGTGCATCAGCAATTAACGATT
>JAABUY010002770.1_pt1 | contig 20337 bp, 15 predicted proteins | sample 5560271 | NCBI WGS metagenome assembly JAABUY01 (sample SAMN10711886, study PRJNA513374) | rock metagenome | isolation source: Antarctica rocks | place: Antarctica: Victoria Land, University Valley
AGGCCGTACGCCGGTCGAGCCCGGCCGATTCGTCCGGCTCGATCGCGATGACGGCTTCTATCGGCCGGACCGGACCGGCCTGGTCGGGAGCGAGCAGGGCCACCGCACCGGTGGCGTTGTCGATCATCGGTCGATAGGTGGACCGGCGGTTCGCGGCGCCCTGCCGAACGTCGGCCGCGAACGAGCCGACGGCGTTCCCGATCTCCGCGATCGCGTCCGCGACATCGGCGGCGATCGCGGACGGGGTCAACCTTGCGGCCAGCGCGGCGCGGGCGGCGTCCTTCGCGCGGCGGGTGCGCCGGGTGGCCACAGCGCCGAGAGCGACCCCGGCGGAGAAGTAGTACATGCGCTTCACGGTCGACGCTGTCCCTTCGAATGCTTCACGGCTGCTCGGTTCGGCCACGGCCCACCGCCGGTCGTCCGCCGGTGCCAGCGTACCCGGCGACTTCGGCCCTGCGTGGTCGCATTTGCGCATCCGCAACTCCGTCGCCCTGTCCTGAACGACATTCGAACGCTCATGCACCGTTCTGGACACGTGAACGAGTTCAACGGACTGCCGGTGCACATTCTGCTCATCCACCTGGTCGTCGCCGGGATACCACTGGCCGCGCGCCTGACGGTGCTGTCGGCGGTGTGGCCGGCCGCTCGCCGCCGTCTTGGCGTGATCACGCCGATCGTGGCGCTGCTGGCACTGATCTCGATTCCGATCACCACTGCGGCCGGAGAATGGTTGCAGGCCCGCGTCTTCGGCGGTTTCACGAATCCGCTGATCGTCCGGCATGCACACCTCGGTGACGAGTTGCTCCCATGGGCTCTCGGGCTGTTCCTGGCGGCGGTGCTCGCCTGGGGTCTTCCGTTGCTCGCCGCCCGTCAGCGCCGGGCCGCGCTGGAAACCGCAGGTATCCGGATCGCCGTCGGTGTGCTCGCGGTCGGCCTGGCCGCAGTCACGACGTTCCAGGTGTACCGGATCGGCGACGCCGAGCGAAAGCCTCGTGGTCGAGGAACTTCTGCACGCAGCCGTACGTCGGGGACACCTGTCCCGGTAGGTGAGGATCGATTACCCGGGCACTCGAGGATCGATTCTCAGGGCAACAGCAGCAGCTTCCCGGTGGTGCGCCGGCCGGCCAGATCCTCGTGAGCGCGGCCGGCGTCAGGCAGCGGGTAGGTGCCGCCGATGTTCACCGTCAGCCGGCCCTGACCGACCCATTCGAACAACTCCGCAGCCCTGGCCAGCAGCTCGGCCCGAGTCGTCACGAAATCGGCCAGGGTCGGGCGGGTCAGGCTCAATGAGCCACCCCGATTCAGTCGCTGTGGGTCGACCGGCGGGACCTGGCCGCTGGAACCGCCGAAGAGGACCAGAAATCCCCGCCTGGCCAGGGAGTCCAACGACTGGTCGAAGGTGTCCTTGCCGACCCCGTCGTAGACGGCCTGTACGCCGGCACCGCCGGTCAGTTCCCGGATTCGGTGCGGAATGTCGTCATATCCGATCAGCACGTCGTCCGCGCCGGCCTGCTCGGACAACTGCGCCTTGGCCTCCGTGGAGACCGTCGTGATGACCCTGGCGCCCCTGATCTTCGCGATCTGGGTCAGCAGCAGCCCGACCCCGCCGGCGCCGGCGTGGATCAGCACGGAGTCCCCTGGCCGGATCCGATAGGAGTCGCCCGCCAGGTAGTGGGCGGTCATTCCCTGCAGGGGCAGCGCCGCGGCCTGCTGATCGTTCACGTCGGCAGGAACGGGAACCAGGCGATCCGCCTGGGCCGTCACCGCGCCGGCGTAGGAGTCCGCGACGTCCGCCCACGCCACTCGGTCGCCGACGGCGACGTCGGTCACGCCCTCCCCCACCACTTCGACCACACCGGCGCCCTCTGTGCCCGGAATGTGGGGAAGCGGAACCGGATACACCCCGCTGCGCCGATAGATGTCGATGAAGTTGACGCCGGCCGCAGTCACCTTCACCGTCGCCTGGCCCGGCCTCGGCGCGGGCAGGTCGATCTCGCTCACGCGCAACACTTCCGGCCCGCCGACCTCGGTGACTCGAATGGCCTTCGTCATGGTCGTTCCTTTCCTTCGGGAGGGGCATTCTCCGGATGATCCTGCCCCCGAACAGCCTTGCGCAGCAGCGGTAATCGCTCTGCGATCACCCGCTCCGCACCCCTGCCCGCCGGGGTGTAGTAGTCGCGCCCCACCAGCTCGTCCGGTGGGTACTGCTGTCGCGCCACCCCGCCGACGACATCGGGCGGATAGAGGTAACGCTGTGCGTTGCCCAGCTTCTTCGCCCCCGGATAGTGACCGTCGCGCAACGACGGTGGAACGGTGCCGATGCGACCGGAACGGACATCCGCCATCGCCGCGTCGATCGCCGTGATCACCGAGTTCGACTTCGCCGCGGTGGCAAGGTGGATCGTCGCCTGCGCAAGGGCGATCCGCGCCTCGGGGAGACCGACGAGCTGCACCACCGAAGCGGCGGCCACGCACAGCGGAAGCGCGGTCGGGTCGGCCATGCCGATGTCCTCGGAGGCGTGGATCATCAACCGCCGGGCGATGAATCGCGGATCCTCCCCCGCCTCGATCATTCGGGCCAGATAGTGCAGCGCGGCGTCGACGTCGCTGCCCCGGATCGACTTGATGAAGGCGCTGGTGACGTCGTAGTGCTGGTCGCCGTCGCGGTCGTAGCGCACGGCCGCCCGATTCACGGCACGCTCGACCGCGTCCAGGTCGATGACCGCTGCGGCGCCGCGATGGTCGTTCGCTGCAGGGTTCGCTTCCGGGGTCGGGTCCGGTTCCAGGTTCGGGCTCGGGTCCGCGTTTGCCAGGGAATCCGCGGCGGCTTCCAGTGCGGTGAGCGCCCGCCGGGCGTCACCACCGGCCAACGCCAGCAGGTGGGATCGGGCGTCGCCGGCCAGCACGAACCCGGCCGCAAGCCCCCGTGCGTCCAGGACTGCGCGGTCCAGCAGCGCTCCGATCTCGTCGTCGGTCAGCGGCTGCAACTGCAGCACCAACGACCGCGACAGCAGCGGCGATACGACCGAGAAGAACGGGTTCTCGGTGGTGGCCGCGATCAGGATCACCGTGCGGTTCTCGACCGCACCCAGCAGCGAGTCCTGCTGTGTCTTGGAGAACCGGTGGACCTCGTCGATGAACAGCACCGTTTGCTCGCCGGTGCGGCGCAGTGCCGCGGCCGCGTCGGAGATGACCGCTCGAACCTCCTTGACCCCGGCAGACAGCGCCGACAACTGCGCGAATCGACGGCCCGTCGCGCCGGCCACCAGGGTGGCCAGGGTTGTCTTTCCGGTGCCCGGCGGCCCGTAGAGCAGCATCGAGGACGGCGAACCGCCCTCGACCAGCCGCCGCAGCGGGGCGCCCGGACCGAGCAGATGCGACTGACCGACGACCTCGTCCAGCGTCCTGGGCCGCATCCGCACTGCAAGTGGCGCCTTCGGGTCGAAGGCAGAATTCCGAGAGATCCGTGCGCCGTCGTCCTCCGGTTCGGGCTGCGGCCCTGGGTGCGGCTCCGAGCCGAACAGGCCTGGCTCGACGTCGGTCACGTCAGGCAGGCTACCGCCGCTATCTGTAGTGCTCCGGCTGCGCCTGCACTTTGAGCCGCCCGGTCGATGTGCTCCGGTTGGGCTGCACCTGAGCCATCTTGCGCCGCAAATCTCGGTTCTGGGGACTTACCGCGACCGAACGGGCTGGATCCTGCCCGGGCATTTCCACCGCAAGACGCCTCCGCGAAAGCGGCAATTCGGACAAAATGTGCGAAAAACCGCGTGGTAGCAGTTCAGCGCCGGGGTCCGAGTTGATCCGTGGCGGCAGCTGCTCGGCGATCGCGGACATCGGCCCGGTACACATCGACACGTCGGACGATCAACAGCGTGACGACCCCCGCCACCACGATTCCCAGCAGATTGATCAGCAGTTGCAACGCGGAACCACCGACCTGCCGCCATTCTCCGAGAACGATGGCGACCGAGACATAACCGGCGGCTGGAACCGTGGTCACCGAGATGAACACGCCGACCAGTGCAGCAGATTTCTGGCTCGTCGTTGACAGCATGCCAGCCGCGCCGGCCAGCAGCGCCACGACCAGTGAGAACACTCCGGGCTCGTAGATGAACTCCACCTGGGCATTGCGGTCGAGGCTCTGCTTGGTGAACAGGCCGGTGCGCAGCGCGATCCAGGCGCCCAGCGCGGCGATGACCATGGCGATCGGAAATCCGACCAACAGGGCTACCGCACCCCGCCTGGTCAGCTTCGGCCGACCGCGGACCAACCCCACGGACAGTGCTGCGAGCGGTCCGAATTCGGGGCCGACCACCATGGCGCCGACGACGGTGATGGGCGAATTCTCGATGATTCCGATTCCGGCCAACAGGGTGGCGATCGTCAAGAAGGCCAGGAATGTTCCGGACAACAAGGAGTCCTCAGCAGCTCTGGCCTCGATCTGGTGCCAGATCACCGAGTCCGAGGAATTGCCGGGCGCCTGCCGCTGCGCCTTGTCCGACAGCAGGGAGAGCGAAAGCCCCACCGGGCTGACCGAGATGGCGCCGGCATCGCCCAGCCCGAGATGCTTCAGCTCCTCGATGAGCTCGTCGGCGCATTCCCGGGTGGCCTCCAGCTCGATCAGATCTCCGCGCGGCTCCCGAGCCACGCCCGCGACTGCGCTGACATTGCTGACGCCGGCAGACCGCCCCAACAGCGCCAGAACTGCAGCACTGAGTTCCGTCGGAACCAGAAGACGCAGATGCAACACCCGTCGGCCGCGCGATCAGTCGGCTGTCTTCGGTTTCGCCGGCACGGTGTCCACACCCGCCTCCCGGCGCTGCGCCTGGGTGATCGGCGCGGGCGCCGACGTCAACGGGTCGTAGCCACCGCCGGACTTCGGGAACGCAATCACCTCGCGAATGGAGTCCGCCCCGGCCAGCAGCATCACGATCCGGTCCCAACCCAGGGCGATTCCGCCGTGCGGCGGAGCGCCGAAGGTGAAGGCGTCCAACAGGAAACCGAACTTCTCCCGAGCGCTGCGCTGCGTCAGGCCCATGATGGCGAAGACGCGTTCCTGGATGTCCTGGCGATGGATACGGATCGATCCACCGCCGATCTCGTTGCCGTTGCAGACGATGTCGTAGGCATAGGCCAGCGCGCTGCCTGGATCGGTGTCGAAGGTGTCGAGGAACTCCGGCTTGGGCGACGTGAAGGCGTGGTGCACCGCGGTCCAGGTGCTGTCGGCCCCGCCGACCGCGGTAGCTGCGTCGTCCGAGGACTCGGCCACCAGCTCGAACAGCGGAGCGTCGACGATCCAGACGAATTCCCAGGCGCCTTCGTCGATCAGACCGCCCCGACGGGCGATCTCCAACCGAGCGACGCCCAGCAGCTCCTGCGAGGTGCGCCGGGTCCCGGCCCCGAAGAAGATGGCGTCTCCAGGCTTCGCGCCGACGGCAGCGACGAGCCCAGCCCGCTCCGGCTCGGAGATGTTCTTGGCGACCGGACCACCGAGCGTGCCGTCGTCGGCGACCGTGACGTAGGCCAGACCCTTGGCGCCCCGCTGCTTGGCCCACTCCTGCCACGCGTCGAAGCCGCGCCGAGGGGTGGCCGCGCCACCCGGCTGCACCACCGCCCCGACGTACTGGGCCTGAAAGACGCGGAACGGGGTGTCCTTGAAGTAGTCGGTGAGTTCGATCAGCTCGGCCTTGTAGCGCAGGTCCGGCTTGTCGGAGCCGTACCGGTCCATGGCGTCGCGGAACGTCATTCTCGCTATGGGCGTTGAGATCTCGTGCCCGATCAGCTTCCAGAGGGAGCTCACCACCTGCTCGGCAAGCGCTATCACGTCGTCCTGGTCCACGAACGACATTTCGATGTCGAGCTGGGTGAACTCGGGCTGGCGGTCGGCGCGGAAATCCTCGTCCCGATAACAGCGGGCGATCTGGTAGTACCGCTCCATGCCGGCCACCATCAGCAACTGCTTGAACAACTGCGGCGACTGCGGCAGCGCATACCAGCTGCCCGGGCGCAGGCGGGACGGCACCAGGAAGTCGCGCGCGCCTTCCGGAGTCGACTTCGTCAGCGTCGGCGTCTCGATCTCGACGAAGTCGTGCCCGTCCAGCACCTCCCGCGCAGCTCTGTTCACCGCCGAACGCAGTCGAAGGGCTGCGGCCGGACCGCTTCGCCGCAGGTCCAGATAGCGGTACTTCAGCCGAGTTTCCTCCCCGATCTCCGAATCGGACTCGATCTGGAAGGGCAGCGGAGCGGACTCGCTCAGCACCGTCAGGCTCGTAGCGTTGACCTCGACTCCGCCGGTGCTCAGCTCGGCGTTGTCCATGCCCGCTGGACGAACCTCGACGACGCCGGTGACCTGCACGCAGAACTCGCTGCGCAAGCGGTGTGCCTGCTCGAGGATCTCGCCTTCTCGAAAGACGACCTGCACGATGCCGGAGGAGTCACGGAGATCGATGAAGATGACGCCGCCGTGGTCCCGCCGACGGGCCACCCATCCCGCCAGCGTGACGGTGTCGCCACCCATTGCGTCCACGGCTGCCGAATTCGCGATGCCCGCAGTGGCGCCAGGGGCGTCAGCGGGGCGGAGTGAACCGGCAGAACGGTCGCGGAGCACAGGCAATTCCTTCGGTTGGGGTCGGCCGACGAACTGATCGGCCCGCAGGTGAGAACCATCTGATCGTACGGTGCGCCAGATGACCCCTCGTCCTGTCCCACTCCGCCGAGAACTCCGCCGATGACTCCGGGGGCGGGTCGAACGTCGGACCCTCGCGTCGTGCGGGGCATTCGAGTGAGAAGCGGCGCACACTGGGGGGACGCCTTCCCAATGACGTGAGGAGTTCCTTCATGATCACCACCACCGGTGTTGCCGTGCCAGACGACATGGTTGCCGCCCTCTCCCAGGACGAGGAAGCGCAGTCGATCTTCGAGTCGCTGCGTCACGACGATCAGCTCGCCTACGTCAATTGGCTCGCCAAACCTGCGGCCCAGAGCCGCAAGGATCGGCTCGCCGAATTGCCGGTCCACGTGCGCAACCACAAGTTCCGGAGCACTTCGCAGGAGTGATCTTCCCTGACTTCGACGGCCGGAGCGCTCATTTCCCCGAGCGCTCCGGCCGTTTCGTCTGTTCCTGGTCGGACGAGCACCGGTCTGCATTGGCCTGGAAGAATTCCCGTTCGGCGGTGGTGCGGGCCAGTGCCGCAGCCTGCGACCATTCCGGGACCGCGTCTGCGACCCGGTTCAGCCGTTCGAGCATCTGGGCGCGGGCGGCCGATGCGTAGGGGTACCGGTCCAGGCCGCCGAGGCGCAGTACCTCATCCAGATCCGCCAGCCCCACCGCGGGACCGGCCGCATAGGAAACCGCGATGCAGCGGCCGAGGGCGAAGCCCGGCGATGGGTCCAGCTCCAGGAGACGGGCGTACAACTGCGTCAATCGAAGCCAGTTGGTGGTTTCGAACGACGAAGCGGTGGAGTGTTCGGCCGCGATGGCCGCCTGCAGGACCAATGGATCGGCGTCGACCCGATCAACGAACCCGGTCAACAACGAGACGCCCGCCCTGATCGACGTCCGGTCCCATCTGGAGCGGTCCGCGGTCGGCAGGGTCAGCTGGCCGCCGTCGTCGTCGAATCGGCCGCCCGAGCGCGCCCGGGTCAGCACGATGAGTGCCAGCAGCGCCGCGAACGATGCCGACGCGGGACGCAGGGCACCGAGGACGGCGGCAAGGTATTGGGCGTGATCGGCCAGGTCGTCGTCCATCAACTCCGCACCCTGCGTCGCGGTGTGGCCCAGCGTGAACGCCAGGTACACCACCCGTGCGACCGCGGGGAGGCGGGCGTCGACGGTGGCGTCGTCGGGAAGGTCGAGCATCGGCCCGGCCGCGGCCAGACGCGCCTTGGCCCTGGTCAGCCGGGCTGCCATGGTGGACGTCGGAATTCCGTGCACCGCAGCGATTCCGGCGGTACTGATGCCGCAGACAAGTCGCAGCGTCAAGGCCACCTGATCTTGTGGTGGCAACCGCGGATCACAGCACAGCACCACCATCCGGAGTTCGTCGTCACCGACCAGGGCCGCATTGGCAACGACGTCGGACCCGGCCGCCACGCCGGACCAGCCCCCGCGCAGGGTGATCAGCGATCGGCGGGCCACCTGTGCGCGCCGTATCCGGTCGACCGCCCGCCGACGGGCCGCAGTGATGAGCCATGCCTCCACCGACGCCGGAATGCCGGCGGTCGGTCAGCTCTGCAGCGCCAGCATAAATGCATCCGCCGTCGACTCCTCCGCGATGTCCAGATCGCGGACCGACCGCAGGGTGGCAGCCAGCACCCGACCGGATAGCTCTCGACGGGCCTGGGCTGCCACCTCGGCGACCTGTTCGTTCATCAGGTTCGATCAGCTATGTCCCAGATCGGACGCAGCTCGATGTAGCCGTATGCAGCCGGGCACAATTTGGCCAATTTGCAACGCCGTCTCGTCGTCGGGAGCATCGACGAGGTAGTAACCGCCGACGACTTCCTTGGCTTCGGGCAACGGATTGTCGACGACGCTTACCTCCTTCGATCCGGCGCCACGAAGATAGGTGGCCGTCGCGATCGGCTGGAGCGCCTCGCTCGAGATGATCTTGGCGCCGGCCGCCGACACTGCTTCGGCGAACGATCGGTGGGCGTGCATCACCTCGTCGAAACTGGCCGCACCTTCGGCCTGGTAAGCACTTTCGTTCTCCACGATGGACAGGAAATACTGGGGCATCGTTGATTCTCCTGACAGATCGGCGCTCGAGTCGACGAGCGGGCGGACCCGCAAAGGGCCGGAGCCGGGCGAGTTGCCCACCTCTGCAACCAAGGACGAGCGGGCTCCTGACAATTCGACACCGGCCCGGAGGAATTCGCCATCGGAGATCGGCATGGGGTGAGCACCGCTGGCCGTGTGCCTCAGCTCACCGGCACGATCCACGGCCATGCGATAAGCTCAACAAGTTCTTGGAGTGTGTCGCGCGCTCTCGACGGTGGAAGTTTCGCCGGGATGTCACATCAATCGACGGCTGCGACCGGATCCCGCCAACCGGCTGGGTTCCCGAAGCTCCTGCCTCGAAGTGATTGGCCACTATGGCGCCCCTTGCTGCCCCGTCCGCGACTACTACTGAATCGATCCTGGAACACGACGACGACCTGATGCTCGACATCTCGCTCGACATCGACACCACGGTCGACACCGACTCCACGCTCGACGCCGACACCACGCCCGACACCGACACCACGCCCGACACCGACACCACGCTCGACACCGACACCACGCTCGACACCGACGTGGAAATGCTCGACACCGACACCGACGTGGAAATCGACCTGGATCGCGAGTTCCAGGATGTGCTCGAGGAAGAGCCGCCTGCATTCGGCTTCGCAGCGCTCGATCTCCCGGCTGCTCTGCTGCGGGCCGTCGAGACGCTCGGTTTCACGACACCTTCCGAGATCCAGGAGCAGGCCATTCCGCCGCTGCTCGCCGGCCGGGACATCACCGGCGTGGCGCAGACCGGCACCGGGAAGACGGCGGCCTTCGGGCTGCCGCTGCTGGCCGCCATCGATCCGTCATTGCGGCAGGTCCAGGCCCTGGTTCTGACGCCGACCCGGGAATTGGCGATGCAGGTCGCCGAGGCCATCGGCACCTTCGCCGAATACATGCCCAAACTCACGGTGGTGCCGGTCTACGGCGGCTCGAGCTTTCTGCCGCAGAAGATGGCGCTGAAGAACGGCGCCCAGGTCGTCGTCGGTACTCCCGGCCGCATCATCGACCACCTCGAACGCGGCACCCTCGACCTGACCGGCATCCGTTTCCTCGTGCTGGACGAAGCCGACGAGATGCTGCGCATGGGGTTCGCCGAGGACGTCGACCGGATCCTGCAGGACGCACCGAAAGACCGCCAGACGGCGCTGTTCTCGGCGACCATGCCGTCCGCGATCCGCAACGTGGCCAACCGGCACATGAACAAGCCGGTCGATATCACCGTCGCGAAGAAGGCCGGCAACACCGTCAACATTCGCCAGACCTACGCCGTCGTACCCTTCCGCGAGAAGGTCGATGCGCTGGCCCGCATCCTGCAGGTATCCCAGGGTGACGCGACCATCGTGTTCGTGCGTACCAAGGGCGCGTGCGACGAAGTCGGTGCCGAGCTGATCGCCCGTGGCGTGTCCGCTGCCGCCATCAACGGCGACGTTCCGCAGAAGGAACGGGAGCGAATCATCGAACGGCTGCGCTCGGGCAAGCTCGACGTCCTGGTCGCAACGGATGTGGCAGCCCGCGGCCTCGACGTCGACCGGATCGACCTGGTGGTGAACTTCGACGCTCCCGGTGAGGTGGAGTCGTACACCCACCGAATCGGTCGTACCGGTCGGGCCGGTCGCTCCGGCGAAGCGCTGACCTTCTTCACCCCTCGCGAGATGAGCCGTCTGCGGCTGATCGAGCGGTACACGAAAACGACGCTCGAGCAGATAACGCCGCCGTCGCAGACCGATGTCGCCGCTCACAAGGCATCGAAGGTGCTGGAGGATGCCGCTGCTCGGCTTGCCATCGGGCGGCTAGAGCACTACCGCCAAGCCGTTGCCACGTTCCTGTCGCAGCAGGACCTGACGGCTGCGGAGCTGGCCGCCACGCTGCTGGCCCTCGCGGCCGGTGACGACGGCGTCGTCGCTCCCAAGCAGTCGACGGCATCGTTCGCCGCCGAACGCCCCGAGCGCGGAGGCGAATACAGCGCACGCCGCGGGGATTCCCGTGGCAGTGGTCGGGACAGTGGTTCGTTCGGCGGTGGTTCACACGGCGGTGGTTCACACGGTGCGAGCTCGTACGGTGCCGGTTCACACGGTGGAAGTTCCTACGGTGGCCGGGACGACTTCACCAATTCCCGCGCCGAGATCAACCGTCCGGACCGTCCGCGCAAGCGGGACGCCGTTCCGGCCGGTCCTCGATACCGCGTTGCGGTGGGTCACGCCCACGGTGTCCGGCCCGCCGGAATCGTCGGGGCAATCACGGCCGAAGGTGGCCTGACGGGCCGCGACCTGGGCCGGATCGACATCTTCGACACCTACTCCCTGGTCGAGATCGGTGGGCACATCTCCCCTGCCGCGTTCGGTCGGATCTCCAATGCGAAGGTCAGCGGTCAGTCCTTGAAGATCCAGCTGGACACCGGCACCCACACTGCCGGACCCTCCACCGGCCCGCGCCGTTCCGGACCCGGCCACGAGCGCCCGGCCCGTGCGGGCTCCCGCGCCGGTCACTGATCCCGCGCTGTCTTCCCAGTACTTGAAGGCCCTCACCTCCCGCAGTCGGGGTGAGGGCCTTCGGTGTCTGGCGTCGGCTGGAGCGAGCGTCAGGCAGCCGCGCGGGTATCGGTCGGCCCGCGACCGTTGCAACGCGAGCGGCGCAGTAGTAGCCCGAGCGGTTCGCACCCGGGCTCGCGGATTTCTCCGACGGCCCCCGGATGACGAACCGGGGGTGCTGTCGGGAAGAATCACCCTTCATGACGTCCTCGACATCCACCCCGCTGACCGTCGTATTGGCTACTCCGCTGGATCCGGATCTTCGGCACCTGATCACCGACGTCGATCAGCGGGTGCAGCTGCTGGCGGACGACGACCTGCTGCCTCCTCAACGCTATCCGGGAGATCACGCCGGGGATCCGGGCTACCAGCGCACTCCGGAGCAGTCGGAGGCCTTTGCGGCGCTACTCCGCAGAGCCGACGTGCTGTACGGAATACCCGATGTCGATCCGAAGCTGCTTGCGGAGACGATTGCGGCGAATCCCGAGCTGCGATGGGTTCAGACCATGGCCGCCGGTGGCGGAGCGTCGGTGAAGGAAGCACGCCTGTCCAAGACGGAGCTCGACCGGGTGCAGTTCACCACTTCGGCCGGCGTGCACGGCGGAACGTTGGCCGAGTTCGCGCTCTTCGGCGTGCTGGCGGGTGCGAAGGACCTGCCGCGGCTCCGCCAACTGCAGGCGGCCCACTCGTGGGCGGACCGCTGGGCCATGAAGCAGGTCCGCGAGCAGACGGTGCTGGTGGTAGGGCTGGGCGGCATCGGTGCCGAGACGGCTCGCCTGCTCACCGGCATCGGTGCGACGGTGCTGGGGATCAACCGCACCGGCCGGCCGGTGGAATTCGTCGATGAGGTGCATCCGGTGTCGGCCCTGCCGAACCTCGTCCACCGCGCCGACGCCATCGTGTTCACCCTGCCGGGCACGGACTCGACCACTGGGCTCTACGACGCGGAGCTGATCGCAGCCACCAAACCGGGCGCTGTGATCGTCAACGTCGGCCGCGGCGCGGTGATCGACGAGCCGGCGCTGATCGCGGCGTTGGCGGACGGCCATCTGGGCTCTGCCTACCTCGACGTCGTGGCCGTCGAACCGCTGGCCGCCGACTCGCTGCTGTGGGATCTGCCCAATGTCGTTCTGGCGCCCCACACCGCCGCACTGAACGACGCGGAGGATCGCCGGATCGCCGAATTGTTCGCCGGCAATCTCCGCCTCTTCCTGGACGGCGAGGTGCTGAACAACGTGGTGGACCACACTGAGTTCTACTGAGTTTCACCGAGCTCTACCGAGCGCTACTGAGCGCTACGCCGGCTGACTGCGTCCGTCCGACCACTTCGCGGCCGGCTGGCCGCCGGTGCCCGATTCGGGGGAACTGAACCGGAGGTCCGGGCGTTGACCGAAGGCGCCGCTGAGCAGCCCGCTAGGTGCAAGCACGAACCTGGGCAAGCACGAACCCGGGCGAGCGCGAACAACGACGGCAAGCAGAACAACGACACGGAGGACGACGATGGCATTCTGGGACTCGCTCAAGACGAAGACCAGCGAGATGAACAGCACGCTGAAGACCAAGGCGGGGCAGTTCAAGAACAAGGAATTCGCCGCCGGGACCATGGCGATGTGCGCGTTGATCGCCGCCGCCGACGGCACCGTTGATCCGGAAGAGCGACGCAAGACGGCCACCCTCATCACCAGCAATGATGTGCTCGCGATCTTCCCGCCGGCCGAGCTGCAGGAGAAGTTCAATTTCTACTGCGACAAGCTGACGCGTGACTACGACTTCGGCAAGGTCGAGGCCATCGCAACGGTCGCGAAGCTGAAGTCCAAGCCGGACCAAGCGCGCGCGGTGATCCAGATCGGCATCATCATCGGCGGCGCTGATGGAAACTTCGACGAGCACGAGCGAGTCGCAGTCCGCGACGCCTGCTATGCCGTTGGCATCGCTCCGGCCGAGTTCGACCTGTAACCAGGTCACCACCGGTCGAGGAGTACGTGGGTCTCGCGCGGCCTGCCGAGGCCGCGCGAGGTCAGAGCCGAAAATCAGAAAAGACCCGGCTGCTCAGCCGGCGCCGGACGGTCTGTGGCCACACTCCCATCCCGGAACGACTCTGTCGCTTTGCCCGGAAGGCTGCGGCTGATGGGTGAATCGGACGCGCTCAGCCCGAACTCCGCGCGAACCGCCCCGAACCGCTCGGCCAGATTTCTGCGGTAGTCCGAAGACGCCGTCGCGCCGCGGGCATACAGCCGTTCATACCTGGGCACCAGCTCCGGCCGATACCGGGCCAGCCACCGGAAGAACCACTCCCGGGCGCCCGGGCGGAGGTGCAGCGCCATCGCACTCACGCCGGTCGCGCCGGCCTGGGTCAGCTCTGCTACGAGCTGACGCAAGTGTTCCGTCCGGTCGGTAAGATACGGGAGCAGCGGGGCAACCAGAACGCCGCACGGCAGGCCGGCGTCGGTGATCCTGCGCACCAGGTCGAGCCGAGCCCTTGGTGTCGGTGTTCCGGGTTCGAGCACCGCCTGCAGCTCGGGATCGAGCAGGGCCAAGGACACGCCGAGTCCGACCGGCACGGTCCGTTGTGCCGCCGCCAGCAACGGAATGTCCCTGACCAGCACGGTGCCCTTGGTGAGGATCGAGAACGGCGTGCCGCTGTCCGTCAGTGTGCCGATGATGCCCGGCATCAAGCGATACCGTCCCTCGGCCCGCTGGTACGGGTCGGTGTTGGTACCCATCGCGACGTGTTCGTGCTTCCAGCTCGGCCTGGCGAGCTCCTTGCGCAACACCTCTACGGCGTTGATCTTGACAACGATCTGCGTGTCGAAGTCGCGGCCGGTGTCGAAATCCAGGTACGAATGGGTACCGCGGGCGAAGCAGTACACGCAGCCGTGGGTGCATCCACGGTAGGGGTTGATGGACCACGGGAAAGGCATCGCCGAATGACCGGCCACCCGGTTCAGCGCTGTCTTCGCCTGCACCTCGTGGAATGTGACGCCGGCGAATTCGGGAGTACGCACGGAACGGACCAGCCCGGCGAGCCGACCCAGTCCAGGCAGGGCCGTTCCGTCCTCGGTACTGATCGCCTGGCTGCTCCACCGCATGTACTCATTCGAACATATGTTTGATTCCTGGTCAACCGTCAGTCGGGACCCGGCCGCAGAATCACCCGCACAGCCGTCGCGACCTCCACCAGCGCCACGGCCTGCTGGTCACCGGTGGAGAGGTTCTTGACCATGACCGTTCCCTGCGCCAGATCCCGGTCCCCGAGAACGAGCGCCACCCGGGCTCCGGAGGCGTCCGCCGACTTCATCGCGGCCTTGACTCCGCGACCGCCGTACGAACGGTCGACCCGAACGCCGGCAGCCCGCAGGCGGCCGCAGATCACCGCGAGTTCCCGGGAAGCAGCGGCGCCCATCGGCACGCCGTACACATCGCACCTGGACTGATCTCCGACCGCTGTCCCCTCCACTCCGGCAGCCAGTAACGTGCGATCCACTCCGAGCCCGAACCCGATGCCGGACAACGGTTGTCCGCCGAGCTCGGCCATCAGTCCGTCGTACCGACCGCCGCCGCCCATCCCTGACTGCGCACCCAGGCCGGGGTGCACGAATTCGAACGTGGTCCGGGTGTAGTAGTCCAGTCCGCGGACCATGCGCGGGTTGATCAGATAGGGCACGTCGAGCCGGTCGAGAATCGCCAGCACCTCTGTGAAGTGCTCGGAAGACTCTGCCGACAAATGGTCCAGCATCAGCGGCGCGTCGGTCAGCAGCGCCTGCACATCCGGCCGCTTGTCATCCAGCACCCGCAGCGGATTGAGCCTGGCGCGCTCGCGCGTCGCCTCGTCCAGCGGCAGGCCGGCGAGGAACTCCTGCAACTTCTCGCGATAGGCGGGCCGATCGGCGGCGTCACCCAGCGACGTCAGCTCGAGCCGGTAGCCCGTGAGTCCCACGGACCGGAACGCCTCGTGACCCACGGCGATGACCTCCGCGTCCAGAGCGGGATCATCCGACCCGATGGCCTCGATGCCGACCTGCTGCAGTTGCCGGTACCGGCCCGCCTGCGGCCGCTCGTACCGGAAGAACGGCCCGGAATAGCACACCTTGACCGGTAACGGACCACGATCGAGTCCGTGCTCGATCACCGCTCGCATGACACCCGCGGTCCCTTCGGGGCGAAGGGTCACCGAGCGATCGCCGCGATCGGTGAAGGTGTACATCTCTTTGCTGACGACATCCGTCGACTCCCCCACCCCTCGGGTGAACAGCGCGGTGTCCTCGAAGACGGGCAGCTCGATCGGTGCATAACCGGCCCGATCGGCTGCCGTCACGAGCCGGTCGCGCACCGCGGCGAAGGTCCTGGACAGGGGCGGCACGTAGTCGGGAACACCCTTGGGAGCGTTGATCGTGGTGTGAGCGGCCATCGGTGTCATCCGTCGTCTCTGCGGTGGCCGTGCCACCGCGGGTAGTTCGTCAGAGCAGGTGCGGATCGAAGGTTCACCTGCGTTCAGTTCTGGCTCGGGACCAGGCCCGCCAGGAAGGGGTTACCGCAGCGTTCGGCTCCGATCGTGCTCGCGGCGCCATGGCCGGGTAGAACCACCGCGTCGTCCGCTCGGGTCAGCAACCGCCGGGCGATGGAAGCCAGCAGCTCGTCTGCCGAGCCGCCCGGCAGATCGGTTCGCCCCACCGAACCGGCAAACAGAGTGTCGCCGGTCAGCAACACCTCCGGACGACCCTCTTCGCCGGCGAACCGGTACACGACCGAACCACCGGTATGACCGGGCGTCGAGTCGACTCCGATGGTCAGACCGGCCAGCTGCAACTCCGTTCCGCCGGTCAACGATCGCACCTCGGTGGGTCGCAGGCCGGACAGGTCGAGACCGCGTAGCGCACCGCGGAGCTGCGGGGTCAGGCTCGCCATCGGGTCGTCGAGCATGTAGTCGTCCGCGCTGTGCAGATACGCCGGAATTCCGAACTGATCGCAGACCCGGGCAGCCGAAGCGGTGTGATCCAGATGACCGTGGGTCAACAGCACAGCGGCCGGGCGTAGGCGGTGCTCGTCCAGCACATTGCTCAGGTGTCCCCAAGCATCTTGCCCGGGGTCGACCACGAGGGCCTCGCCGCCGGGTTCGGCGCCGATCACGTAGCAATTTGCCTGGAACGACCCGGCCGGGAACCCTGCGATCAACACCGGGCCACCCTAACGCGGCCGCGCCATTGGGTTTCTTGCTGCTCCTGCGCGTCCCCCGTGTCCCGGCCTTCCGGGCAGTTTCGGCTCTTCACACAGGTCCTTCCCATTCGCCTCGCCCGAGGCGTGCCATCGCGTCACCTAGACTCACCCGCCGGGGCCTCTTTTTCCTAGTACCGACCGGCTCACGGTGAAACGCAGGAGGACGACAGTGCCAAGCAACGAGCAGCGACGCGAAGCGGCCAAACGGAAGCTCGAGCGTCAACTCGTCCGCCGCCAGGAACACGAACGCGGACGCCGCCAACGTTTGACGGTGATCGGCGTGATCGGGGCGGTGCTGGTGATCGGAGGTGGGATCTGGTTCTTCACAACCCGCGGCAACACGAACGCAACTGGGTCGACCAACACAGCCGCAGCCTCCGGTACGGCCGCTTCCAGTGCCGCTGCGCCGAAGACGCCGTGTACGTACACAACGTCGGGCAAGCCCGCGAAGCCGGTCAAGACGCCGGCCAATCTGTCCCCGGCGAATACCGGATCTGTGACGGCCACCATCACGATGAACGGGCAGAAGGTGGATGTCGCCCTTGACCGTGCGGCAGCTCCGTGCACGGTCAACTCGTTCCTGTCGTTGGCTTCCCAGGGCTTCTACGACTCGTCGCCCTGCTGGCGGCTGACCGGCAATTCGGCGCTGAACATTCTGCAATGCGGCGACCCGAGCGGGAAGGGTAACGGTGGACCTGGTTACACCTTCGCCGACGAGCTCACCAAGACCAAGACCTATCCCAAGGGCACGGTTGCCATGGCGAACGACTCTGGAGTGGGCAGTTCGGGCCCGACCGGCCAGAACACGAACGGCTCGCAGTTCTTCATCGTCTACAAGGACTCGACGCTCGCGCCGAACTACACGGTGTTCGGCAAGGTGTCCGATGCCGGCATGGCCGTCATCGAGGACATCGCATCCAAAGGCATCAAGAACAACTCCCAGGATGGCCAACCCATCGCGAAGGCGACCATCGATTCGATCGGTGTCCCCGGGGAAGCCGTGACCGCGACGGGCAGCTACGCCACATCGGCGCCGGCCAGTGGTGCGCCCGTACCACCCGCAGGCACCAAAGCGCCGTCCGGTGCTGCCACCGGTCCTGCTACCGGCACGGCTTCATCCGCTGTCGCGCCGGCATCGAGCACGCCGGCATCGAGCACGCCGGTGTCGACGAAGTAGGGCGGTGGGCGTCGAGCGCGCCGGTGTCGGCAAAGTGTCGAGCACGCCCGTGTCGACGAAGTAACGGCGGTGGGCGTCGAGCGCGCCGGTGTCGACGAAGTAGCCGTGGTTCGGTGCCGGGACCCCGGTGACCACGAAGTAGCGGTGGTCGGGAACGGCGGCGCTCAGGCGCTGGTAACCCGATAGACGTCGTAAACGCCTTCGACGCCTCGCACGGCGCGGAGTAGGTGCCCGAGATGTTTCGGATCCGCCATTTCGAACGAGAACCGAGAGATCGCCATTCTGTCCTTGGACATCGACAGATTGGCAGACAGGATGTTCACCTTTTCGTCGGCGAGTGTTCTGGTGATCTCGGACAACAACCGGTGCCGATCCAATGCTTCGACCTGAATCGTCACCAGGAATATCGAGGCAGAGTTCGGGTCCCAGCTCACATCGACCAGCCGCGCGGATTCTTCTCGAAGGGCGTCTGCGTTCGTGCAGTCCACCCGGTGCACCGAGACCGCGCCGCCTTTGGTGATGAAGCCCAGAATTTCGTCGCCGGGGACCGGTGTGCAGCAACGGGCGAGCTTGAGCTGGATATCGGAAATACCCTTGACCAGAACCCCGACATCGGCGGTCGTTCGCGCTCGCTGCCCGACAGAGGGCACCGACCGCTCGGCGATTGCATCGCCCGCTTCCTCTGCCCCCCCGAGCACCGAAACAATTTTCGCCACCACGTTTTTCGCCGACACATGATTCTCACCGACCGCCGCGTACAGGGCCGCGATGTCCTTGAAACCCAGGTCGTGGCCGGCGGCTGCGAGCGCGTCGTGCGAGATCAGCCGTTGGACCGGAAGTCCCTCTCGCCGCGCCGCCTTGGTGATCGCCTCCTTGCCCAGATCGACCGCCTCTTCCCGGCGTTCTTTCGCGAAATGTTGTCGGATCTTCGTTTTCGCCCGCGACGAGATGACGAAATTCAGCCAGTCGCGACTCGGTCCGGCACCGGCTGCCTTCGACGTGAAGATCTCGACGATCTGGCCATTGTTGAGCGTGCGTTCCAGGGGGACCAATCGACCGTCGACCTTTGCGCCGATACACCGGTTTCCCACCTGGGTGTGCACGGAATAAGCGAAGTCCACCGGAGTCGAGCCCGCCGGAAGGGTCTGGATATCCCCCTTCGGCGTGAAGACGAAAATATCGTTCGACGCAATTTCGTACCGCAGGTTGTCCAGGAATTCGCCGGCGTCCCCGGCTTCCCGCTGCCAGTCCAACAGCTGCCGCATCCAGGCCATTTCATCGACGGAAGCGCCGCTGCCGGTGTGGGTTCCCCTAGTTTCCTTGTAGCGCCAGTGCGAGGCAATGCCGTACTCGGCCGTGTGATGCATGTCGTGCGTCCGGATCTGCACCTCGAGTGGCTTGCCCTGCGGGCCGATGACCGTCGTGTGCAGCGATTGGTAGACCCCGTACCGGGGCTGCGCGATGTAGTCCTTGAACCGGCCGGGCATGGGCGCCCACATCGCGTGCACCACACCCATCACCGCATAACACTCCCGGACGGTGCCGACAAGGATCCGGACAGCGACCAGGTCGTGGATCTCGTCGAACTCTCTTCCCCTGACCTGCATTTTCTGATAGATCGAGTAATAGTGCTTACCACGGCCGACCACTTCTGCCGGGATCTTCGCCGCGGTCAGTTCGCTGTCGAGCTCTGCGGTCACCGCCGCCAGGTAGGTGTCGCGGGACGGAGCGCGGTCCGCGACCAGCCGGACGATCTCGTCGTATCGCTTGGAGTGCAGGATCGCGAACGCAAGATCCTCCAACTCCCACTTGATCGTCGCCATCCCGAGGCGATGGGCCAGCGGGGCCAATACCTCCAGAGTCTCCTTCGCCTTGCGCGCCTGCTTGTCCGGCGCCAGGAATCGCATCGTTCTCATGTTGTGCAGGCGGTCGGCGAGCTTGATCACCAGCACGCGTGGATCCTGCGCCATGGCGATGATCATCTTTCGGATGGTCTCCGCCTCGGCGGCATCGCCGAAGTGGACCTTGTCCAGCTTCGTCACTCCGTCGACGAGGTGGGCGACCTCCTCGCTGAATTCGGCCCGGACGTCCTGCAGCCGGTACGGCGTGTCCTCCACCGTGTCGTGCAGCAGCGCCGCCACCAACGTCGTGGTGTCCATTCCGAGGTCGGCGAGAATGGTCGCCACCGCCAATGGATGGGTGATGTACGGATCTCCTGACTTACGAAACTGGCCGCGATGGGCGTTCTCGGCGACCTCGTAAGCGCGCTGGAGGAGTCTGACATCCGCCTTCGGATGCAGGGCCCGGTGCACCGCGAAAAGCGGCTCGAGCACGGTGCGACCCGCGGCGGTCGGTGTCCGCTGGCCACTCATCCGCCTGGTCAGGCGCGACCGCATGCGTCTGGTCGCGGACATCACGGGGGCGGATGATTCCACCTCGGCCTCGACCGGGAGCGAATCCGCCACCGGCGGTTCGACCGCGGTCGTGGTGCCGGCCGGCGCAGGTTCGGACACGGCGACCCGATCGGCCTGGACGGCGAAACCGAGGTCCCGGGAGCTGTGGTCAGCCGTGGGATCGACAGTGTGGGGCGGCATCACCGTCGTGCCGGCGGCCAGCGCGCCCACTGCCCGATCGCCGTCGTGGGGCGC
>JAABUY010002773.1_pt1 | contig 20324 bp, 23 predicted proteins | sample 5560271 | NCBI WGS metagenome assembly JAABUY01 (sample SAMN10711886, study PRJNA513374) | rock metagenome | isolation source: Antarctica rocks | place: Antarctica: Victoria Land, University Valley
TATTCTACGCGGCCGTCGCGCCGCTGGTCGCGTTCTACGTCGCGTTCGCGGCGCTGCTCTACCCGGCCGCGCCCGTGCTGCACCCCACCGGCCTGGCCGCGGCGCTCGGGCCGCGCCTGCCGGCGGGCTTTGCGGGCCTGCTGAAGGCGCGCCCCCGCACGCTGCAGAGTCGCACCGGGCGCCGAGTTCCGCCTCTGATACCTCCCGAAAGAGCCAGCGAGGTCCGGCGCGGGCCGCGCCACCCCTGCGACGCCGTGCCTGTTGACTGGCGAGGCCTGCCCCCTCGCGCCTGCGCGGCAGCTGGGGCTGGGCGGTGCTCACATGCAGCATCGCATGCATCGCGGGCGTCTCCTGAGTATGGGTGCAGGGGTGCGGCTCAGCGCGCGCGCGCGGCGCGGCAGATGGTGGAGTACTGGACGTACGCGCTGTTCTTCTGCGTGGCCGAGCTGTGGGGCCCCATCGTCATCAGCCTGCTGTTCTGGACGCTGGCGAACGAGGTGTGCACGGTGCAAGACGCGCGCACCATCTACCCGCTCATGGGCATCGCGGCCAACATCGCGCTGGTCGTCGCCGGCGGCTTCATCAAGCACGTGACCGCGGCCGTGCCGCAGGCGCGCGCCGCCCCGGCGCTGCCCGCCGCTCTTGCCGCCGTGAGGCAACGGCCTCCGGCTACGAGTCTGTGTCCTGGCAGCACTGCAACTGTATCCGTGAGCTTGATCGCGTGCCTCACCCCTGCAAAGCCCCGCACCCTGGCAGGTCGTGTTCGCCAGGGTGCGCAGCGCGTGCCACGCTTGCAGGCAGGAACGTCGCTGCCCGAGCTGCAGGGAAACCAGGTCGGCCAGCGCCGCCCCCCGGCCGTGCGCCTCTGCGGCGGCCGGGCGCGCGCTCACTGGGCGGCGCGCGCAGGCGGGCGCGGCGCTGCGCGTGCTGATGGGCGCGGTGCTGCTGCTCACGGGCGTCATGGTGGGCACCAAGATGTACATGGACCGGCGCGTGGCGGTCGCCGCGCGCATCGCGCCGCCCAAGCGGCCGCCCGGCAGCAAGCGGCGCGGCAGGTGCCGGGGCCCTGCGCTGACCTGTTCGACCCCGCTCAGGCAGGGTGGCATCGGGGAAGGTCCGGGCGTGGCCATGTGCCTGCCCTGTTGGTGGCCCCATGCCAGGTGGGCCCGCATCTGCTTTCACCTACAGTGAGCACCCTGTTGTGGGCTCGCCGCTGTTGCCTCCTCCCATGCCTGTGCAGCCGGCAGAGGCGCACGGCACTGCGCCAGCCATCGCCCGCAGATGCCTTACTGGCAGGGCCGGGCAAGGCAGGCAGCACCAGTTGCGGGCTCCGCAGCGCCAGCGCCAGCAGGGGCGGCGCGGGGCCTGGAGCCCGCCACTGAGGGGATGACGAGCCATGCCGCGGTGAGCGGTGGGCAAATTTTGCAGCACTCGGTGCCCGGGCGGCGCCAAGCCTGACTGCCCACGCCCTGCTTCTAACCCTACCCCGTATCTGCGGCGCGCAGCCTGGCGGAGAGCTGGGCGACGCTGCGCGCGTCGCCCATGATTGCGAGCCTGGTCATGCTGGTCGTCGCGTACAGCGTGTCGCACCGTCTGTTCGAGTTCGCGTGGAAGGGTCAGCTGCGCACGCTCTTCCCGTCCGCGCTCGCGTACCAGGCGCGCGCGCGCTCGGGCGCTCTGCTGCCTGCGCGCGCGCCTGGCGCGGGGCGCCTCGGCGCCCGGAGGGGCCGGCTGCGCACTCGCGTCCCCCGGCCCTCGTGCACCGGGCGCACCTGAAACCCAAGCCTACCCTGAGCAAGCTCACCCGGCGCCTGTGAGCGCGAGTTTGACTTGGTCGGTAAGGGTCTGGCTCCGCACGCTTGTGCCCGTCGGCGCTGGCCAGCCGGGCATGCCCCTCTGCGCGGGACCGGCTGCTTTAATAGCAGCAGCCGCATGCCAAAACACGCTGAAGGCGAGCGCCGCGAGCCCAGCCGCGCGACACGTCCTGGGCGCCGCGCCCGGCCTGCTGACGCGCGGGCCGGCCGCGCGCGCAGAGCGTGCTGGCGGACGTGTCCATCGCAACTGGCTACGCGACCATTGCGCTGATGCTGGCCGGGCGTCTGGTGTTCCAGTACCTGGGCTGGGGCGTGGCCGCGGCCACCACGCCGCTGGTCATGGCGGTGACCGGCGGCGCGTTTTTCGCGTTCTCGCTCTCCGGCGCGCCCGAGACGGCGACGCTGGGCGTGTACGCGGGCGCGGTCACGCAGGCGCGCCCGGCCGCCGCGCGTTGCCTGTTGGCCGTGGAACAGGGTTAGGGTAAGGATGGGGTGCGCGCTCGACGAGGCGTTGTGCGGTCTGCTCTGGCGCGTGGGGGTGCGCACATCGGCGCGTGCCGCCGGCCGCGTGGCTACAGTCAGTGCCGGAGCGCTGCAGGCGTGTCGGGGTTGTCGCGCTACTGGCCTTCGCGCCCACGCCGTCAAGCGCGCCAGCGCCGCTTCAGTCTCGGGCTGAGAGGCAGGCTCGACTGCACACCGCGCGTGCCTGCCTGCGCCCGAGGCTGACATGCGCGCGCGTCGCCTGCAGGTGTTTGCGCGGTCGAGCAAGTTCTCGCTGTTTGACCCCGCGAAGGAGATGGTGTACATCGGTGCGCCCCTGATGCGCGCCCGTCGCCGGCTATCACCAGGCGCCTCCGAGGCTAATAGTTGTGTTTCTTGCCTGCAAGTCATTTAACAAGTAGTGGCAGCCAAGGGCCTGCTGACCTGAGCCTGATAATGAGCACCTCAGGGGTACAGCGGCTGATGAGCTTGTGCGAGCAGGGCAGCACAGCAGCGTGTCCACATGGGCCTGACCGCCGCGCAGAGATGCCGGCCGAGGAGAAGCGGAAGGGAAAGGCCGCGGTCGACCTGGTTGGGAGCCAGGTGCGGGGCCTTTGCGCTCGCCAGCTCTGTCCAGCTTCCAGGTGTGCCGCATGCCCTTGCGCTTGCCTGCGAGAGTGGTAGACGAGGTGAGGCGATCTGCTTGGGGTGAGTCACCTGCGCACGCCGCCAGCTGCGCATGCGCATTGTGCTGCATGACAGGTTCACACTCGCCCCGCCTGCGTGCTGCGATATGTGCACGCTGGTGCCGCATGCTGGCATGCGGCTGTTGGGCGGGCTTCAGCGTCGGCGCTTACAAACACGGCACCAGTTTGCTGCCCACCACCGCGCGCTGAGCGGGGGCCGCGGCGCCGGCAGGTGGGCAAGTCCGGCGCGTCCTGGATCGCCCAGGCGCTGCTGCTGGCGCTGGGCAGCATCGCGGCCGCGCTGCCGATCATCGCCGCCATCTTCGCGGCCGTCATTGCGGCCTGGCTGGGCGCCGTGCGGCACCTGAACGCGCAGATGGAGGCGCGCTATACCTGACCTTGATCCTAACCCAATACCCCGCCCTAGTGGAGGGCGCACTTTGCGTATGGCGCCAACAGCACATGCCGGGCAGCAATAGTCAGCGACCAGGCGACCAGGCAAGGAAAAACTGTAGGGCCAATGCCCGGCGCGGGCTCCGGCTGCTCGGATCAAGCGCGCAACAGCTCCGCGCCGCACGTGCTTGAGCCTGGACTGGAGGGGGCTGGGTGGTACCGCAAGGACTGACACGCTTTCCTGACCGCGAATGAACAGGCTGCCGGCGCCCCCGGCGCCGAACTTGCCCTAGGTGTGGGGCGTCGCGGTGCAGCCGCTCCCAGTGACTGCGGTGTGGCTGTGCCGGCAGGAGCGGGAGCGCAAGCGGCCGCCCGTGGGCGGGCAGGGCGCGCAGGGGGCGCCCACAGTAGCGCCGCCCGACGCTGCTGCCAGCGACAACGGCGCGGCGCGCCGGTGCCTGCGCACGTTCAGGCGGCAGCGGACGTGGCGCTGCTGCGCGCACCCACTGCCCCCTCTGGCGGAGCCCCTGCACCCACAAACGGAAACGGGGTTGCGAGGAGCAGTCTGTCCGGCAGAACCGTGACTGGGGAGCCGCCGGCTGAGGGAGCAAGCACGCCCGCCGGCAGCAACGGCACGAGCGCGGGCGGCCATGGCGGCCATGCCGGTTACGAGACCGGCAGGGGAGGCCGCGAGGGGAGGACGGGAGCTGTTTAGAACTGCAGCGACACGTGAGAGTCACGCTCAGACCGAGGCAGAGCCATGAGAGCAGCCAAGTTACTGGGGCTCATGTGCCCGCTTTGGCTAGCATCCGTACAGCCTACCCTTGTCTGTGACAGCCAATGCAGAGTAGAGCGCCCGTGCGTCTTGTATGGCGTGCGAGCTCATTGTAGGCGTGCCATGCATGATCTGGGACTGCAGCCAACGGGCAGGTCGAGGGCTGCAAGGGCTGCCATAACTACCATTGGGGCGCCATGTGCCCGGTCGATGGGAGGCATGCTGTAGACTGCCAAGGGTGGCCGCTCCTGGGGCAGCTGCCCGCTGCTAGCTGCAGCCTGCTGAGTGGCTGCTGCCCCGTTTTATGGCATGTGTACGTCTGTGGTGTATCGTGTATGTTTGGATGGAGTGTGGCTTGAGGACTGCGCTCGTGTTTCTTTTTGGCGTGACGAGAAGACTATGTTTGTGGGGCCTTGCTGGAGTGTACAACAGACCGGGCGAGAGGTGGGTGGTGCATCACGTTTGCGTGGGTGCAGCAAGCACTTTTTGCGTTGCATGCACCGCTCGGCCGCATGATTTGGTGCCTGCATGGCCGCGAGCTGTGCACCAGCGCATGTGCAAGACAAGATTATGCCACCCTGGCAACAGGAAGTATGCTCGCGCCTATCCCTGCGATCTGGATGGCTGCTCGGCATGCGTGCATCAGAAGCCTCTCGGCATGTGCAGACATTTATTATCAAGTACACATTTTGCAGTACACATTCTACAGTGTGAGCATGTTATGCAGAACTGCTTGCGACCGTCAGGTCTATTACTTACAGAGATGCGCGCATACGTGAGCACCACCACAGACTCACAACTTTGCACGGTGGCCATTTCTCTCTCCCATCAAACTCCTCTCACAGCCGCAACACAGCTGGCACTCCTAGCTAATACAATTGAGCTCGCCGGCTATCTCCACACACTCACTCTCTGTCCTTGTCGCCACTGCAAGCTCAACAAATGCAACAGACCCGCCTTTCAGACCAGCACAGACGCTCTCAAAATTCTTGTGCACGAAGTGCATCGCCAATGCCGGGCTCTGCTTCCACTGCGCTGCAGTTGCGCTGACTCACTTGGCGCGGCGCCTGGCGTGTCAGTACTGCCATCCACTCTTCTGCCATGCCGTTACATACAGCGTTACTGCCATGTAGACCCAGCTGCCATGTAGCTTTAGGTCTGCACGGCAGACCCTACGCCTCCACCACGCGGAAGGAGCGCTGGATGTGCCGCAGCGCCTCGCTGGCCTTGCGCCACTGGCCGCCCTTGGCGTCCAGCGCGATGAGGAACATGCGATTCCTGAACGCGGTGGCCGCCACCAGGCGGTGCGGCCGCAGCTCCCTGCCCGCGCACGCCCGCCCCGGGTCAGCGAACCTGCCGCTGCGGGACGCCCGGCGCGCCTGCATGGGTGCTGAGCGGCCGGCGCACGCAGCCAGCGCAGAGCTGCCGGGCGCCCTGCACGCGCTCCCGCCATGGAGGAACGCCCGGAGCGCAGCCATGGTAGGGCAGCCAGCTGCCGCCGCACCTTAAGGTGGCGGGACGGGCCTGGCTGCGGTGCCATGCAAGAGGCATTCCCCCCGGACCTGCACCCAAACCGCGGCGCTGCGGGCACCGCGCCCGCGCGCATCTGCAGGCCGCAGGGCGCCCGGTGGCCCTGCAGTCGGGGAGCGCGGGCAAGGCACGGGCGCACCACTGGTAGTATGTCAGGGTGCCCTTGCGCGCAGTGTCCGTGTCCACCACATCGCCGTCCTGCAGCGCACGCAGCAGGCGCTTGGGACCCCGGTCGCCCGAACCGCGGCAGTGCGAGACTGCATGCACTGGGCACAGCACGCTGCTGTACGCGTCAGGCAACCCGGCCCTGAGGGGCCGCACCCATGCCAGGCAGAGTGGCGCAGACCCTCCGGCTGGGGCAGCTGCCTGAGGAGCGCACCGACAGCGGCGAGCCGTACAGCTCCGGCGCAAACCCCTGGATGATCTTGTCAGGCGAGCCCAGCTCCTCGATCGTCACGTTAGCGTTGAACCCAATATCTGCGCACCACAACCCGAGTTGAGACAACGTTTCAGAGCACAGCATTGGGACCTGGAACAGGCCTGCTCGCCCTGGGCGGACGAGAGCGCCACAGGAGGCACAGGGTACCTTGGAGATGCGGACACCGTCAAGACAATGCAACAGCAGTGCCCACTTCACACTACACCAACCGCCGCACAAGCATGGCTGAGCGGCAGCCCGGAAGGCCGACCAGCAAAGCGCAGCACGGGCGCCACAACGACCGCGAGGCTGCCCTGGTCGCGGTTGGCAAAGCGCACGTCAATCTGCGCGCCATGCGGCACACTCATACGGCATACCTGCAAGGCTGTCTGCAAGGCCGCAGCACCACGCTGCCAGGCGGGTCAGAGGAGCGCGGCGTGCAGACACCACAGCTGTCTGTCCAGGCGCGCGCGCCTCTGTGCCGCCCAGGTCGGCGATTGACACGGGCGCCTCGACCCAACCTTCAGGGATGTCGAAGGCATATCGCGGGATCTCGCTCCAGCCCACGCCGTGCCCGCCTGCGACGCACACTAAGGGCGTGGACAGACCAGCCCTGTGGCCACACCAACATGTGTCGCGCATGTGTAGCCCGATGCAGTCACTGACCAACACCAACTTGTGAACGGGTCCCGCACTTGAGGACAGTTGGGCACGGTGACTGCCACACCCACACGACTGCAGGCCTCGCACGGCCCAGCTCGCATGGCCCAGCCAGGCCGCTCATTTAGGCACAGGCGCTCACCGCTCTTCCCTTCAGGGCGCATATACGTCAGATAGCCGTCCTCGTTCTTGGTCGCCGACGTCCCTGCCAGCCCCACGCACTTGAACGACTGCGCACGGGTCCCAGCGCCATGCGCGTTGCCATGTCGGTCAGGCTTCTTTCACAACAGGTGCTTGTCCCTGCTCTCCGAGCCAGACGCCGGCCTCTGCAGGCGAGGAAGACTTGCCTGGAACCCTGCCGGCTGTCAGGCCTTGCACAGCAAGCGCTGGCCCCGCTGGCAGCAACGCGGCTGCAGAGAGCACCGCCGCGCTCAGAGCAGCGCGCCGCGAGCAGCTCGCAACCTCCTGGGCCTTGTGGTCCTGCAAAGCAGTCGCTCAACATATAGAAAGCAGCGCTGACGACCCACTCCGACGCCAACAGCATATTGGTAGAAAAGCGAGAAGCAGGGCTAGCAGTAGCAGGCGACCAGTTTGCTATATGGCAAAGCGTGCGTTGCCATGAGCACACGCTTCCAGGCTCACCTGCGTGCTGGATGCCTGTACGGGGTGTGCTCGCACGCAGCATTGCTTCTTTCCCGGCACGTGCGCCCTGAATAGGTCTCTGCATAACACTGGCCGGAAGGCTGCCATCCTGCGCATCAGATGTGCTGAGTAAGCAGCCGTCCAGAGCCGCCAGGCCTTGTACCGGGCATAGCTCTGCTTAGAGACATACAATGCTTGCCTGGTTTCTCAGTATCGGTGAAGCACTGCCCAACCGCGTGCTTGGAATGCACTTAAAGCGAGCGTGTTCGAAGATTGGTACCTGAGAACGCTCGTCAAAGTAGACGATAGCTGTTCCGACACCAGTAAGCAGCTGCTAGACAACAGTGGACTTGTGAAAATCGGCCCAGACCCTCTCCTCCACCCTATCCTCCGCAGCAGGCCACGCATACTCAGTTTTGGAAAGGACAGCGGAGGGAGACATTGTGATTAGAGGCAGACTTTTCTCCAACGCCATGGGTCTATCATGACAAGCGGGGCAGTAGCCGAGCTGTGGTGCAGGGCGAGCAGGCCAGCATGCATGGCCATGGCCAGCGCCGCGCTGCGGGCCTCCCGCCGCTGCGCAGTGAGACCGTGTGCGCGTGGAGGGCACCCCACAGGCCTGCCAAAGGCCAGCGCTCGCACCACGCACGGCAGGCGTGGCTGGGATGCGCGTCAGGCTGCGCAGGCAGGTAGCGGTGAGCGCCCGGGGCGCGTGCTTGACCCCGAGCCGCTCGCAAGGGGAGATGAAGAGCCGCAGGATGACCTGTGGATACACACCGGCCTGGTGCTGCTGCTGGGAGGCCTGGTGCCGTCTCTGGTCGGAACGCGGTTTGTGGATGAGGTGCGCCGCGCAGTGCTCCTTTGCCAGCTGCGCTCTGTTGTCACGCAGGGCGTATGAGCAAGGCTGACGCGCCCGCTGCTGGCGCCCTGGCAGCGTTGTGCCGGTTGAGGCTCGGTTGTCACTGAGCGCCAGGCGCGACCGCAATGCGCCGAGCTGCAAGCGCACGTGCGAGCGCAGGTGCTGTCCTTGAACCACGAGACGCGTCTGCTTTTGTTCATGTCCGTAGACTGTATTTTTGCCGCCACCACCTTCGCCTTCCTGTTCCTGGGCGAGAGGTACGGCGACCAAAGGAATGCGCGCTACCCGCGCTACCCGGGTGCGCCCCTGGCAGCAGCCCGCGGAGCCTGCGTGCCCTGGGATGGCAGGTGCAGCGCGCTGACTCCGCGCTGTGCTGGCAGGGCCGTGGGTGGAGCTGTCCGGGGACCGGAGGCTGCCGAAGCACTTCAACCTGTACCTCCAGGCGCGCCCGGACGCAGCAGCTGCTGCCGCTGCTGTGGCAGGGCTCCTCCGCGCACTGTACTGCATTCCAATGATTTGCAACTTATTTTACAAGCTGAGCCACTGGCTGAGGCGCCCGTGCCTCGCGCAGCTGCTGCCCGCCCTGACCGGCCTCCTGCTGCCGGTGCTGGCGCTGCCGGCCGCGGCGTACAACGAGCACGGCTGGCTGGGGGCCACCGTGCTGGTGCCCTACCTGTTCACGCTGGGCGTCCAGATCTGGAGCGAGACGTGGTACAACAAGCGAGGTGCTGCACTGCTTGCCGAGCCAAATGGTGGACCGTTTGGCACGGTGGACCGGCAGAGTGGCTCTCCCTGCAGCATGGTGTGCTCATAAGTGCATGCCTTGCAGGTGGGTCTTGGGCATGGCGGATTGAGTGGCAACTTCTGGTCTTGTGATTGCTGACAAGGCTATCTTTGCAGCACGACAGGGCTGTGCCTTGCGCGCCTGCGTAAGCGTCTTGCTGCCCAGCCAACGCTCGCGCTCGCGTGCGCGGCGGCAGGGTCGCCGATGTGGCCGATGACGCCTGTTGTGCACATGATCTACCGGCTGTGGCAGCTCGGGCGCGGCAGCCTGCTCGTCAGCGTGCTGGACGGCCCCACCTGGCTGATCTACCTGCAGGCGCGCCCAGCTTGCTCGCGTTGGGGCGCTGGGGCGCGCGCCGCCCTAGGGCGCAGGTTGTCAGTTGTGCAGGGGGCAGTATGTCGTTCAGGCTGGGTGCACGGCGTGCTGCTGCTGGCGCGGACGGGCGGACCTCGAGCAATTGATGCATGCATGCCAGCTCCGGCGGCTTTGTGCCGAGAGGCACCCGCCATTGAGAGGCACCTGCCATGGCTGCTCAAGCGCACACACGTGCGTCCGCTTGACGCACTGCGCTCAAGTAGCGACGCCGTGCGGGCAGGCGTACCTGGCGGCGCTGTGGGTGTTTAACTTTGGAGCCGTCATGGCGTGGATGCCGTGGATGTACCGCTGGCACCTGCAGCCCGACGCGCCCATCGACAACGAGGGCCCAAAGTAGCGCGGCAGCGCGCATGCCGCAGCAGCGGCTGCAAGCAAGCGCGCAGGTGTGGCAGCACTGGCAGCAGGCGCCAGCGGCGCCAGCGCGTCCCTGGGGGACGCGCGTGGCGCGAGCACGCCCCGCAGAGCCACGCCGCACCATGCCCAGTGGGCGTGGCTGCTGGGTTGCCCCTGCGCCGTCGTGCAGCGTTCGCTGGGTTGGCTGCCGTGTTGGGGGACCTGGGGCGCTTGGTGCCAGACCGTGGGAAGGTGGTTGGAGTTGTAGAGCTGCGCGAGGTGCTGCCCGCATCAGCCGCCATGTCACTCTGTGGCTGGCGGCCTGCACAGCTCGCGCAGAGCGGTGCGCGGTGCCAGTCGGCCGAGGCTGGGCTTGCTGAGTTGAATTCTTTGTGACGGAGTCAATATGAATGTATAGTGACGGAATTCTTTGGCGGGCGCCCGCCCGCTCAATCTTGTGCGCGCCCGAGGCGCTGCATGGGCTCCGGCGGGCCTTTGCTGCGGCATGCGCGACGCGTCACGCGGCAACGCCTGCTCGGCGGGGCACTGCCCGACTGCAAGCGCAGACCCAGTGGGCCCGCTCGGCCGCGCCTGGCACCGGAGACGTGACTGCTCAATTGTTGCCGACGGGGAGCGCACCCTGTCAGATTGAGTGTAGGAGTGGGCGGGCTGGCTTGCACCGTCTGTAAGGAAGAGTGGGAGTGTGAGCCTGGTTTTGCTAGCGTGTTGATTTGCAGCTTTGATGCTGAGTCTGGGTGTGCCGGCGCGGTGCGGCCCCTTGCGCGACGGGCGGAGCCCGCCGGTGGGGCATGCCGGGCGCCTGGCTATAGGAAGGCTTCAGGTGCGTCTGACCTGTGAGTGCTTACCATTGAGTCGAGGGCTGGCCGTCATTCGCTTGCTTGCTGTGCAAACTGGCGGGGTGAGAGCGTGACAGGCCAGTGCTGGATATGCAGTGAAGGCCAGTGGCCTTCATCAAGACCGGTGTTAGCCTGGTTTTGATTGAAGTATGTAATGTCATAGCACGCTGGCATGCTGGCGGGCCCGGTTGAGAACATGGTTTCCGTCCACCTGTTCTGTGCCAAAAAAAAAGTAATGCGCACGCAAGATAGCACTTTGCAACCCTGCCTTTGGAGGATACTGAGCGCAAAATGCTCCCCCGCGCCTGGGCTCAGCATTCAAACGTTCTTTGTGGCGATCATACAGCAGTTGGCGCTCCTGGCCACGGCAGCTTGGCGGATGGGCGTGGGGGACCTAGCTGACAGCACACAGCTGGCTGCTGTGCATGTGAAGGCCGCGGACGCATACGCGATCAGCATGATAGCCACCTCCATGAACGCAGAGAGCGACCTGGGTGAGCCCGCGGTCGAGGCCGCGGTTGTGGATCAGCCGGAGGAGCTGGACGATGGCGGCGAGGACGCAGTGTTGGAGCAGGACGAGCCAGAGGCCGTAGAGGAGGCAGCCCCCCCGCCCGAGGCGCCGCAGCCTGCGGCGCCGACCGCCGAGGAGCGCCAGGAGGCCGAGCGTGACCGGGATCGCAAGCGCTTCGAGGCCCGGCGGGCGGGCCGGATGTACTTCGTGCGCCACCCGCGGGCGCCGGAGGACCCAGGCGCGCCCGGCCGCAGCGCGCGTGCCAGGCGGCCGCTCGTGCGAGCGCAGGCAGGCGCTGAGCACGCTGGGGCGCAGGGGAGCTGCACACCAAGGGCCTGGAGCACGAGCTGGAGACATACCAGGTGCAGACGCGCGTGCTGAATGAGAGCATCAACCTGAAGAAGGCGCGCACCCTGCGGCACTGCTGCTGTCCGGCCAGCCGCACTGGCCTCGGCTGCGCTGCCGGGGTCGGATCACTGCCATCGTGGGTGCGGGGCTGGCGGGCAGCTGCCAGGCTGCCCCGCTTCCTCCCCCATACGGGCTGCTGCGTCAGCCTGGGAAGGGGCAGCCGGCTTCCGTAAAGCCGAGCGGAACTGCGCTGCCCTGACACGCCCCCGGGCTGCAGATGGAGCGCGACGGCGCGCGCGACGCGCAGAGGGTCGCGCAGGACGCGCTGAACGCCTGCCGCGCGTCCTGCAACAGCAAGGTGCGGCGCCGCTGCCGGCTTCCGTGCGTGCACACGGCGCCGCCCGGTGTCCTTGGCAGCCCCGCTCCGGAGCCAGCGCGCGCGCAGCTCCGCTCCCCGCCCTGCCGGCTGCCACATTGCGCGCTCCGGGCTCACCAGCAGACAACGCGCCGCGGCTTGACGAGCGTCCTGCGAGTCCCTCAAAGCTGCACCTCGTGGCCGCGCGCTCGAGGGCTTGCAACAGGGCCATCCTAGACATGCGCGGCGGCGCAGGACGCGGAGATCGCGCCGCTGCGCGAGCTGCGCAAGCAGCAGCGCGAGGGCCGCAACGCGGTGCGCAGCCTGTTCGACGACCTGGACGTCGGCAGCGAGGCTGAGCTGGACGCGCGCCTCGGCGAGCTCAACCACCGCATGGCGCACGAGAGCAACACGGTGGCCGAGGAGAAGAAGATCATCGCCGCGCTGAAGAAGCTGGAGGCGCGCGCCGCCCTGAGTAATAGGGACAGGGTAGAGTAAAGATAGGGTGTATGGTAGCGTACAGGGCATTGGTTAGGTTAGGGAAGCCCAGCCAAGGGCGCGGTGTTTGCGTGGGAACTCTGCGTGTCCGCGCGCTGCAGCGCGCGGTCGGGGCCGAGTGCAAGCAGCCTGCAGAGCCGGGACATCTTTAGAGCGCCTTAGGGCGCGCAGGCGCAGCGCGAGCGCGTGGTCGCGGCCGACGCCAAGCGGCAGCACCTCAGCGTGGCCGCCAGCGATGCCGCCAACTGGCAGGTGCGGCCCGCGGCGGGCCACGCGCCTCCTGTCTGCGGCGCCTGGGTGCGGCGCCTGGGTGCGCGCTGGAGTGGCACCCAGCCGGACAGCGCCAGGCACCGCATACACGCGGCGCACTGCAAGAATGCATGGCAGCATGCTTACATAGATGACAAGCTGACTCAATCGTCGTTGACCACATCATGAGCAGGCACGCGGATGCTGCGGGCTCCCAAGGCCGTGCGCGTGCAGCCGCGGCCGGGCTTTGCCCAGCCCTGCCCTAGCCGCTGACGGAGCACGCGGCGCCGCGCCAGGCGCGCCTGGCGGAGCTGGAGGCCGAGCGGACGGCGCTGCGGCAGGAGCTGGAGACCGCGCTGGCCATCCGCAACCGCTGCAAGGACTCCGAGGGCGCGCTGAACCAGGCGGTGGAGGACATCATCGCCGAGCGCAAGCGTGTCAAGGAGCTGTCAGCACGTCCCCGGCCGGCCCTCCCCCTTTATTCCTTAAGCCCGCCGGCGTGCTGGGTGTGAGCTCGGCGCCCGCTACGTCAGGTGCGAGGTGAAAGGCGCTGCGCCGTCGTGGCAGTCCGGGCACCAAAGCGCCCGCCGCGAGCCTCCGTCAAGCGCCGCTGCGCTTCAGCCGCGGTCGCGCACTGTGCCCAGAAGTGCCGCGTGCCCTGATCATACCCCAATCCTGAGCTCTCCCGCCCCGCGCGCGCGCAGGACACGGCGTACGGGCGGCTGCAGGCGATGCGGCGCGACAAGCGCTCGCGCAACGGCCCCTTCCTGGAAAACCGGCGCTTCAGCGCGCACGTGCGCGACCTGATCCGCGACGGCCGCGCCGAGGAGGCGCGCGCCAAGTGCGAGAAGCAGGCGCGCCGCGGCCCCGCGCTGCGCTGCCCGCCGCCGCGCCGCCGCGTTCACCTGCAGAGGAGGCTGCACAGCTCCTGTATTTAGTTGGTGACAAAGATTTTTGATAAGAGTCAAAGCGGCCAGAGTCAAGCGGCCAGAGACACGCGCTGTTCGCGACATGTGTGCCCAAGGACCCGCCGTACAGGTGGTGCGGAGTGTGGTAGCCGCGCTAGGCGGGCACGCCGCACGAGCGCGCCGCGCCAGAACTGCAAGCGACCGGCGGCTCAAGGCGCGCCGGCCGGCAGGTGGACGCCGAGCTGGCGGCGCTGACCCCCGGTAACCATAATTCCGAACCCTACACCCGCGCGGCAGGTGGACGCCGAGCTGGCGGCGCTGGCCGAGGACGGCGACGCGCGCAAGGAGTACTATGCGCAGTGGGACGTGCAGCGCAAGTACGCATTCTGGCAGGCCGACGACGAGCCGCCGGCCGCGCCCGCCGGCGCCAAGGCGCGCCGCCCTCGGGCCGGCGGCCCACCCCGGCGTCCACCCGGCGCCCGCAGCGCCGGGGCGCCTGCCTGCTCTGTCTGCTTTCGGGCGGTGCTGCGCGCAGCGCCTGACGCCTTGAAGGGTAGCAGGGCCTGCGCCGGTCACCCAGCGGCATGCCCGGCGCGCGCGCGCATGCAGCACTCTGTCTCCACCATGTCAGCATGGCCGTCTGCGGCGCTCGAGGTCACCAGCTTTCGGTTGGTTCCGAGAGAGAGTGCGCGCGCTTAATGTGTGCGCTATGCCCGAGCGCCGCTGGAACAGACGAGCGCCGGGCGCGCAGGGCAAGCAGGCGCCCGGGCCGGCGCCCGGCCCGCCGCAGCGCACGCCGCAGGACATCATCGCGGAGGCGCTGCGCGAGGCGCAGGAGGAGGCCGCTGCCAAGGCGCGCATCTAACCCTACCCCAAACCTAACCTATACCCTCACTGAGGAGAACGTGCAGGGCCTCCCGCTGGGCGCGCTGCGCCCGCCACTGCTGCGCCCGCCTGCGCCTGCACACCCTGCGCAGGCGATGTCGCGGAGGCAGTATGGCTGATGGCCGTCTGTAGGACTGGCTGTCAATGCACTGAGAACCAAACTTGACAGCCTCATCGCGCCGTGCAGCGTGCCGCAGCGGGCGGCGGCGGCAAGGCGGCCGGCGCGGCCGCGCCAGCGGCGGCGCCCGCGGAGAACGGCGCGCCGGCAATGGCGGGGGCGGCGGCCGCCGCGGCCGCGCCCGCGCCCGTGCCGGCCGGCCCGCGCGCGCCCATTGTGGTCCCGGGCGCAGAGGCGATGGCAGCGACAGACGTGGCGGGCGAGCGTGCGCGCGCGGCGAGGCGTCGCGCGCGGGAGGCCACCGAGGCTGCGTCCGCGCGCGCGGCCGCCGCACTGCCCGACCTGGGCCGCGACGAGCCGTTCGTGCCGCCGAGCGCCGCGCTCAAGACGTGCGGGCCCGTCTTATGAATGAGCGAGAGTGATGTGCGCCCGTGCATGTCTGGGCAGCTGTGGCGGCTGCAGCGCTGCTCCAAAACAGGCGGCGGTGCGGCCGTCATGATGGTCTAAGCCTACGCGTCCACAATGTACGCTTGTCCACGCTTGTGCCACCTGCCGTCAGCTGTGCGGACAGGGTCGTGCCCCAAGCGGGGGGGAGCTGAGAGTGTTTGGCAGCCGGAGCGCTGGCGCGCACCGGAAGCGCGCTGGGGAGAGCAGCGCCCACGCTATTCACGCCTGCATGCCTGTACCGGCAGACGACGTGCTTGCGCGCCGAGCAGGCCGAGGCGCACGCACGCGCAGGCACGCGCATAGCCGGCGACCGAGCATGCGGTGGATAGTATTTAGGGTTAGGGTTGGAGCCGTGCTGCAGGGGCACGCTCCGGCCACAAGCGCGACCGCGGGCCTCTCACTGCCCGGCGCGCGGCAGGGAGGTCGTGCTGAGCGCGGAGGAGGCGAAGGCGCGCACGCGCGAGCACAACGAGGCGGCCGCGCGGGAGGCGGAGGCGCGCCGCAAGCGCGCCGCCGACAAGAAGGCGCGGCTCGCGGAGGCCAAGGCGCGCGCCGCCGCCGAGGCCAAGGCGCGCGCGGCCGAGCCGGCCAAGGTGGGCCGCCCGCCAACTGGAGTGAGGGCTAGGCCAGGGGTTTGGGCTGGCCGGTACACGAAGTTGTTGTGGCGCTGTGTCCGCTGTGAGCGCCTGGCTTGCCGGCAGGTGTGGGCGACAGCATGGGAAGCCCTTGTATGGCAGAGCCTGGGGGTGCCCAAGCCTGATACAAACAGTGCACACGCACTTCAAGTGCATGACTTGAAGCAGGATGGCGGTGGGTCCTCCTGCACCCGGGAGTGCCGGCTGCGTGCAGAGCATCATGCACTCCACCCCCGGCGATTCCGCTGCTCTTTGCAAAGATGCCAGCGTGCCTCGTCAGTCTGTGTATGCGGCCTGGCCCAAAGATCCGCGTCGTGCGGCCGCGCAGGAGTCCGCGCAGGCCAACGGCGACGGCGACGCAGCGGCGGGCGGCGGCCCTGCGGCGGCCGAGGGCGAGGAGGCGCCGGCGGCCGCGAGCGTGGCGGCCGAGCCCACGCCGGCCGCCAAGCCGGCGCCTTTGGCGGCCGCCGGCCAGCAGGCGCGCTGCAACAGCCTGCGTGCACGCCGGATGCGCTGCAAGTGGCTGCGCCTGGTGTGTGGGCTAGGGTTGCCTGCTCGCCACCGTGCTCCATGCCAAGCCGGCACAGCGTTCGGCGTCTCCAGCACCGCAACTCAATCTGCTGCGCACGCCTGACGCGACGCCGCGCTTGCGGGCAGACGGGCGCCGCGAACAGCGCGCATGGAGACAACAATGAAACAAAACGCGGGCGCCCCGCAAGCGGGCACCGCCGGGCGCGGTATCGCTGCGCGCTGGGGCAGGCGGGGGCTGCGCACTGCCTTCCCTAGCCTTGAGTGCGTGAGCGGCGCTGCGCGCGGCGCAGGCCAAGAAGGCCAAGAGCGCGGCCGTGCCCAAGGCGCGCATGGTGCCCAAGGCGCGCAAGGGCTGGCAGCGCCACCTGCCGCGCGACCCGTACGTCCAGGCGCGCGCCTCCTGCCGCCCCGCGGCTCCCTCGCCCGTGCTTGCGCACTCTGAGCACCCCAAGCATACCCTGAGCAATAATCGCACCACCCCGTTTATGAGAGGCACCCTTGAGCCAGCCGGCGCGCGTAGCTTACCCGCATGGCTTGTGTGACTCTGTGACCCGCGCCTGAGCTTTGCACGTTTCGCAGCCCTGTTTGCGTAATGCATAGCCATCCTGGTTCAGCGCCATCAAGTGCGCACGGCGCGCAGATGGCGCTGGCGGCCGTGGCCGTGGCGCTGCTCGCCGCGCTGACGTACCAGGCGTTCCGGGTGCTGTCGTAGGCGCGGCGCGGCGGTCTTGCCTTGCGCGCCGTGCGTGCTGTGCAGACCCGGCCGCGCCCGGGGGTTGGCCGGCGGGGTCGGCTGGCGCTGCGCAGGCATGTGTGGGGGGCGCGCTGTTGACAAGCGGGGCCTTGCGGGGCAAAGCGGCAGCAGGGTCAGAGGTGGGGGGGCGGGGGAGCGGGGTGTCCGACCGCCGTGACTCCACCTCTGCATACTGCGCGATGAGCTAAATCATGGGATAGCTAATATAGGATGTGCGCAGCGTGCACAGTAGGCGCGGGAACGTTCACTAATGTTGTCGCTGCCAGCACTGGACAGGCACTGGGACTGCGATGACGTAGCACATTAGCCACATCGAGCGTTGCCAGGAGCCCAGGAGTTGGCGTCTCAGAGTTGCCGTGCGGTGGCCAAAGCTGACTAGCAGGCAGGGGGTGCAAAGCTGACTTGCAGGCAGGACTGCCCGGCCTTGTGATGTGTGGGGCAGGGGCAGCTGGCGGCTATTCGGCTGAAACAAGGGATTGAGCCCCTGCGCAGCAAGTATGGGTCGATGACAGGCGCTCGCGCTAGCGCTGGAAGGCCCTCTGCATGGCAAGGTGAGACCAGCGGCACGAATGGCGGGCCTGGCAGCTAATTTTGCTCAAGCCTATCACACTTGTCAGTTACGTCTTGCATGCGCTGCATGCGTGCGGCATGCGTTGCCTCGAGGCCATACTTGCAGGTGTACGGGCCACTGGTTATTGCTTCTAATAGCAGATGTTGAGCTGCGTGAAGTGAAGACCTGTAACAGCGGTCGATGCAAGTCGATGTGTTGCAGTGCACGGCTAAGTCAGCGTCCGTGGCAACCTGCCTTGATGCCCATGCTGCACACACGCTCTCGCAGTTACACTTCAACACTTCTCAGCACTTTTGTCTTGCCCAAGATGCTTGCAATCGAGACTCTTTACGAGCAGGGTCCCTGTGCAGCAGAATCAACAACGTCACGCGCAAAGCGCTTGGCCAGGCAAGGCTATCAGAGCACGCACTCAGCCGCCAGTCGCTGCCGCTGCGGACGCCGTCAGCTGCGCCTTGAGCCCGTACACAACAGAGATGGACGCCGTCACCGCCTGCTCGCCGATGCTCGCCACCCGGGCGAGGCCGGCGTCCACCGGGCCATCTGCGCAGCGTCACACATGTGAACCCCCCGGGGGTTGGGCTCCCAAACTAGGTGTGGCTGCGGGGCTTGCGCACATGTCTGCTGCATGCAGAGCTGTGAGCGCCAGGCTGAGATTGTGCATGGGGAAGCCACCGACAGGCTCACATGCATGCCTCTGATGACAGGGAAGGTGCACCCGATGGCCCCTGGTGTGAGGCACTGCTGCGCACATGAACGCGTGTGGTACACAGGCGTGCCTCCCGGCAAGCACGTGCAAACTTGTCTGCGCCCCTGAGCACCGCTCCGCCTCGCAAGCGTGGGGCGCACCGTCGCTGCTGCTGTAGCTGCCCACCGGGGCCACCAGCACGGACGACTCGCGCAGGCTCACGACGCTCCCCAGCTCAGTGCCCGCTGCCTGCGCGCGCTGCAGCAGTGGGATACCCCAAAAATGAGCGCTTGCATGCAGCCGGCCCACCTTGCCTGGCCCTCCGTTGCTCGTCAGGCATGTCACGGTTCCCAGCGCGAGCAGCTCACGCAATTGCCAGATGTCCGCCGCCGCGTCTGAGGTGAAGGTGCAAAGTCACAGGCATGCCTGCTTGCAGTCAAGCAGCAGGGCCGGCCGCCCACCTGTGCGTAGAGCCGGGCGGTGCCAGCGGCGTCCTGCGCAGCCTTGTTGCGGGCGGTCTTGGTCAAGTTCTTCGTCGTTGCCGGCGCCAGGCCGAACTGCGCGCGCCGGCAGGCCCCGGGTCAGCCGGCAGAACTGCCGCCACCCGGCGCGTCTTCACGCAGATCAGGCAGCCCAGCATGCATGGCCAGCCCCTGGCTTGCAGCCTCAGCTCTGTATAAACATGCAGTGGGGCAGTCTGATGTCATCCGGCACGTCAAGACAGCCCCGCCGTACGGGCAGCGTCAAAGCGGGCCTGACGCTCCCGCGCGAGCATATGCGACGCCGTCAGGGGCTTCATGCTAGCGCAGCCGCCCAGCGGCCGTGCGCGGCGGAGGGGCCGCTGTGGCCGGCCAGCGGGCGGGCGGGGCGGGCGCGCACGCTGATGGTGGAGATGGTGGCGTCGCCCGTCTTCACGATCGCGTCCACCACGCCGGCCAGCGACTGGGCCGTCACGTTGCTGCGCGCGCGCCGCCCGGTCACGGGGGCCCAGGCGGCCTGCCAGGCCATGGGGGCAGGCACGCGCTTGCACGTGCAAAGCACGCCCACTAGCGAGTCAGCGTCGCAGCCTTCAATAAGCAGCATGGCCTGCCACATAACAAGGGCAAACACGGGCGCTGGCACATGCGGGGCACGCAAAGTGGCACGCAATGTGGCGAGTCAGGGTTGCAGCCGCAAAGAGCTTTTTGCAAGATAAGAAGTCAGCGTTGCAGACTCGCTAAGCTACCTCAAGCTGCTCATGTCGCAGGCCCCGCACAGGGCTGACCATGCAGTCATAGGCGGTGCCAGCGACCTTGAGGCTTGTAATGACTCAGCGGGCAACCCCTGGACTGTGCCGATGCGCCATGCACACCCATGCAGTGCAGTTGGGCGGGATCCGTTATTGGCCCGTGTCGCTGAGCGGGGCCAACAGGCGGCCCGCACCCAATGTACACACGCAGCGACTGCGTGACCTTCTGTCCATTGTTGTCATTCTTCTTTGTCACGCTGCGCGCGGGAGCACAGCCCATCACGGCAAGTGGGCTCCACCTCACCACAGCTCGCCAGGAGTCATGCAGCGCACACCGCACGCATGCATGCCAGCCACGCTGCACCAGGGACACGGGGCCGCCGCGGAGCGCGCGGTCAGGCCCGCGCCTGTTGTACTGGGTGTCGGGCGCAACGGACAGGCTGGTGGTCTGCACGCTGAACGCGCTGGTGCCCAGGTTGGCCTGGCGCGCCCGCACAGCCGACCTCAGCGGCGAGGAGCGGCTTCAGCAGCGAGGCGCGGCCTGAGCGGCAGGGCGTCGGCGCGGTGCGCACAGCCAGAGCGCCGCAGGCGCGGGGCACCGCAATGCACCGCACCTGGGCGAGCGCGGACACGATGCTGTTGACCGCGTCCGACACATTCCGCCGCGCGCTGCTGGCGAGCGCGCCCGTCTTGCTCACCGAGCACAGGATCTGCGCGCGGCGCGGTGGCAGCTTCACGTCCGCTGCTCGTTCTGAGCGCCTGCTTCGGACAGTGCAGCCACACAGTGCTGGCAACAGCCTGGCGTGAACGCACCCCGGTGTGGGCCCTCCTGCATGCAGGCTGCAGGCAGGTGGCAATGTGCCCTTTAATGATCAAGCAGGCTGCCGGGTTGCAGCCGACTGGGGAGGCCGCGCACGCTGACGGTGTCAGAAGGGGCCTGGATCCGGCCGTAGCCGGTGACGTTGACGTTGGCCGGGGCCGCGCTGCAGCATGCG
>JAABUY010002775.1_pt1 | contig 20321 bp, 18 predicted proteins | sample 5560271 | NCBI WGS metagenome assembly JAABUY01 (sample SAMN10711886, study PRJNA513374) | rock metagenome | isolation source: Antarctica rocks | place: Antarctica: Victoria Land, University Valley
TCCCGGTCACGTCATTCGGACAGTGGGGTGGCGCATCGGTGCAGCTCGGCGACGGGTCGCCGCCGCGGTCAGGTGGTTCGGGACGTGTTTCGGGGCGTGCCGTCGCCCGCAGCCGGACCCGGCCGGGGCCCCCCGGCGCCTCCGGGTCTCTTGTTCCGCTTCTTCGCCCTGGGCTGCGGGCGCTGGCCGCCGGCCTTCGGCGGTTCAACGAGTGGGGCGTCCTGCGGCGCGGCCTCCAACCCGGGGAGACTGAACTTCTTGACCGTCTTGCCCTGGCGCTCCTGCCGCTCGTGCAGGGCACGCTCGGCGGCGGAACCGGGGGCGGGCATCTTGCGGATGACGTAGAACTGCTGCCCCATCGTCCAGAGGTTGGTCGTCAGCCAGTAGAGCAGGACTCCGATGGGGAAGTTGATGCCGGAGAAGGCGAAGAAGAGCGGCATCAGGTAGAGGATGACCTTCTGCTGCTTCATGAACGGGTTGTCCAGCGCGGAGTCGGGCATGTTCTTGCGCATCAGCTGGCGCTGCGTGGTGAAAGTCGTCACGGACATGAGGACGATGAGGACGGCCGTGAGGATCTTCGTGTTGAGGTCCGTCGCGCCGAGGAAGTGGCTGGACAACGGCGCCCCGAAGAGCGACGACTTCTCGATCACCGCCGCGATGTCCTTGGTGATCGGCCCGACCGCAGTGTGGGTGCCCTTGGCGATGTGCGGCAGGTTGTTGAGCAGCTGGAACAGGGCGAAGAAGAACGGCGACTGCAGCAGGATCGGCAGGCACGAGGAGAAGGGGTTGGTCCCGGTGCGCTTGTAGAGGTCCATCGTCTCGGCCGTCATCGCCTGACGGGAGTCGGGGTCCGACTTGCCCTTGTACTTCGCCTGGATCTTCTGCATCTCCGGCTGGATGAGCTGCATCCGCCGGGAGGAGTGGATCTGCTTGACGAAGAGGGGGATGAGGACGACCCGGACGATGACCGTCAGCCCCATGATCGACAGCGCCCAGCCCCAGCCGCTCGCCTCGGGAATGCCGATCATGCTGAAGAGGGTGTGCCAGGCCGTCATGATCCACGCCTCGCCCCACATGATGGGGGTCAGCAGGCTCGTGAAGAAGTCGTACAAGGTCATCCCTAGTCACGTGGTGGGACCGGAGTCCCACCTGTTGGTCCGCGTCCCCGGCTTCGAGAGCTGCAAGCCCGGGGCGCCGCTGGCTCAGTGCTGGTGCACCCCCGTCGTGGAAGACTTCGCCGTCCTCTCAGGAACGTCGTCGACGCCGCCCCGGTTCCACGGGTGACACCGCGCGAGGCGCCGGATGGCCAGCCAGGAACCCCGAAAGGGACCGAACCGCGTCAGTGCGGTCACGGCATACGCGGAGCAGCTGGGATAGAAGCGGCACGATGGCGCGCTCAGGGGCGAGAGGAGCAGCTGGTAGGCCCGGACCAGCGCGATGAGCGGCAGGGCCAGGAGGCGGGAAATCACGGGCGCCGCCGAAGTACCTTGGCGAGCAACCGGTCAAGCTCGGTCGCGAGCTCCGGGGTGCTCGCCCTGGCAGCGGCCGGGTTGGCCCGCACGACGAGGTCACACCCGTCCGGTATGCCGGGCAGGCGAGGAGCCATGAGATGGCGCAGCACCCGCTTGGTCCGGTTGCGGACCACCGCCCCGCCGACGCCCTTGGACACGACGAACCCGACTCGCGGCGGTCCACCCGCTCGCGTGTCGGTCGGGTTGGCATGCACGACGATCAGACGTCCACCGGAGCGTGACCCACCGGGCCCGCGCACCACCGACGTGAAGTCTGCCGAGGACCGCAGACGGGAACGCGCCGCCAGCACGCCGGGCCTCAGGCGGACAGCTCGGTGCGGCCCTTGTGCCGACGGGCTGCGAGGATGGCGCGGCCCGCGCGGGTGCGCATCCGCAGGCGGAAGCCGTGGGTCTTGGCCCGACGGCGGTTGTTCGGCTGGAACGTGCGCTTGCTCACGAGGGTCTCCGTTGCTCTCAGGCGCGCGATCCACAGAGGGTCTGCTCGGGTGCGGCCCCGGCAACGATACGTGAGCGGCGCCAAGGGGGTCAAACCCACATCCGGCCCGCGACCGTCGCACCCCGGTACGGGTCGGCGTCGCCCGTCGCCGGACAAGGTGCAACCAGGCAGTCTGCGGCATTGGCTGTGCGCCAACGGTAGGACACGCCGAGCCGTCGGTGTAATCTCCGGATCGTCGACGGGCATCGGCTTGATGTTGCCCAGGGGAGCTGTCAACGTGCGCGCCGAACGCGCTTGTTCACAGGGTGTGGACATCGTGTGGACATCCACTGACCGCCTCCCTGCGACGGCCGCAGAAGCCCCGAGCAACGAAGCAGGACGGTGACATGTCGGACGCGCACCTGGACTATGCCGGAGTCTGGCGAGCGACGCTGCGGACGCTCGACCAGCAGGGGCTCCCCCATCACCAGCAGGCGTTCCTCGGCCTGAGCCGGCTCGTCGGGGTCATCGACCAGAGCGCCGTGCTGACCGTCCCCAACGAGATGACGAAGTCGATCGTCGAGCAGCGGGTGCGGGACGAGATCGCCGCCGCTCTGAGCAGCCACCTGGGTCGCGACGTGGCCCGGCTCGCGGTCACCGTCGACGAGACGCTCAAGGACGCCTACCCCGCGCCGCCGACGGACCGGGACCTTCCCGGCACCGCGCCCTCGGACGAGGGCTCCGGCCCGCTGACCTCCTTCGACGGCGTGATGGGACCCGGTCCCGAGGCCGGCTACAACGGCCAGCAGATCCGTCCGGGTGAGGCGGAGAAGACCCGGCTCAACCGCAAGTACACGTTCGACACCTTCGTCGCCGGCTCGAGCAACCGGTTCGCCCACGCTGCCGCGGCCGCTGTCGCCGAGGCCCCGGCCAAGGCGTACAACCCGCTGTTCATCTACGGCGACTCCGGCCTGGGCAAGACCCACCTGCTGCACGCGATCGGACACTACGCCCGCCACCTGCTGCCCCATCTGCGAGTGCGCTATGTGAACTCCGAGGAGTTCACCAACGACTTCATCAACTCGATCCGTGACGACCGCACGAGTCGCTTCCAGAGCCTCTACCGGGACGTCGACGTCCTGCTCATCTACGACATCCAGTTCCTCCAGGGCAAGGTCCAGACCCAGGAGGAGTTCTTCCACACCTTCAACACCCTGCACAACGCGAGCAAGCAGGTGGTCATCACCTCGGACCTGCCGCCGAAGCAGCTCTCCGGCTTCGAGGCCCGCCTGCGGTCGCGCTTCGAGTGGGGCCTGATCACCGACGTGCAGCCCCCCGACCTCGAGACCCGGATCGCCATCCTGCGCAAGAAGGCGATCCAGGAGCGGATGTCGGCCCCGGACGACGTGCTCGAGTTCATCGCCAGCAAGATCTCCTCGAACATCCGCGAGCTCGAGGGTGCCCTGATCCGGGTCACCGCCTTCGCCAGCCTCAACAAGCAGGCGGTGTCGCTCGAGCTGGCGGAGATCGTCCTCAAGGACCTCATTCCCAACGACCACGCCAGCCAGATCACCGCGCCGACGATCATGGCGCAGACCGCCGCCTACTACGCCCTGACGATCGACGACCTGTGCAGCGCCTCCCGCTCCCGGCAGCTCGTCACCGCCCGCCAGATCGCCATGTACCTCTGTCGCGAGCTGACCGAGCTCTCGCTGCCCAAGATCGGCCAGCACTTCGGCAACCGCGACCACACGACCGTGATGCACGCCGACCGCAAGATCCGCGAGCTGATGTCCGAGCGACGGGCGATCTACAACCAGGTGACCGAGCTGACGAACCGGATCAAGCAGCAACAACGCTGACCCGGCTGTCCCCACCTTTTCCACCGGGCCGGCTCGGCGCGCCGTTCCGGCTCCCGGCGGCACCAGCGGGCGGTCGCCCGGCTTGTCCACCGCCTGTGGACAACTCTGTGGAAGAGGTCCGTCACCGCAGACGAAAGCGGTGGAACCGTCGTCCCCAACTCCCTGTTGGCATCGGTGGACAACTGCCCCCGGTGTTGGGGACAGCGCGCCGCAGGAAGCATGCACCTGTGGACGGTCACCGTTCCTCCACAGGTGCGCCGACTTGTCCACCGACGGGGCGGACCGGCACGCACAGCCCGGTTGCGGTGTGCCACTTGCGAGAACGCGAGTTGTCCCCAGCGTCCACAGGCCCTATGACGACGACGAACCATCCAGTGACCCATTCCGCCCCGAGTACTGACCCGGACCTCACCCAGGGCGAGAGCATGACAAGGTGGTGGTGTCACGTCGCCGACGGGCACTAGTGTTCGCAATCCGAGCGTCGAGCGGTCGGGGCAGAGCATGGGGCGAAGGGTGGGACAAGACGTGAAGTTCAGGGTTGAGCGCGACGTGCTGGCCGAGGCGGTGAGCTGGGTGGCTCGTGGGCTGCCCGCCCGCCCGCCGGTGCCGGTCCTGGCCGGCGTGCTCATCGAGGCGAGCGAGGAAGGCACCCTCACGCTCTCCGCCTTCGACTACGAGCTCTCCGCCAAGGTGACCATCGCCGCGGACGTGGTCACTTCCGGCACGGTCCTAGTGCTCGGCCGGTTGCTCGCCGACATCACGCGGAACCTGCCCAACCGGCCTGTCGACGTCTCCACCGAGGGCAACAAGGTGCAGGTCACCTGCGGGGCGTCCCGGTTCAGCCTGCTGCGAATGCCGGCCGATGACTACCCGACGTTGCCGGCGGTCCCCCAGCCGAGCGGCACGATCGCGGGTGACGCCTTCACCCAGGCCGTGGCCCAGGTCTCCATCGCCGCCGACCGGGGCGACACGCTCCCGATCCTCACCGGCGTCAGGATGGAGATCGACGGCGAGAAGGTCACCCTCCTCGCGACCGACCGCTACCGACTGGCCATGCGGGAGCTCACCTGGCAGCCGGCTGCCACCGACGCCAGCCACATCGCCCTCATTCCCGCGCGCACCCTGTCGGACACGGCGAAGGCGCTCGGCGCCAGTGGCTCCGTCGAGCTGGCCCTCGGCAGCTCCGCCGGCGGCGACGGCCTGATCGGCTTCGAGGCGGGGCAGCGGCGCACGACGACGCGACTGCTCGACGGCGAGTACCCCAAGGTGACCTCGATCTTCCCGAGCAGCGTCGACACAGAGGCCGTCATCTCGACCACCGCGCTCGTGGAGGCGGTCAAGCGCGTGGCCCTCGTCGCTGAACGCAACACGCCGATCCGGCTGAAGTTCAGCGACGGCCAGGTCACCATCGACGCGGGCACCGGCGACGACGCCCAGGCGTCCGAGGCGGTCGAGTCGAGCCTGACCGGGCCCGAGATCGAGATCGCCTTCAACCCCCACTTCCTCCTCGACGGGCTGGGAGCCGTGGGCACGGCATACTCCCGCCTGTCCTTCACCCAGCCGAGCCGTCCGGCGGTGCTCTCGGGGCAGGCCGAGGCGGACGGCGAGGCGGACGAGTCCTACCGCTACGTGCTCATGCCCGTCCGCTTCGCGAGCTGACCCGGCCCGGCGTAACCTGAGCGGAACAGCCCTCCGCGTCGACGAAAGGTCCTTGGCATGCAGCTCGGTCTCATCGGTCTCGGCAAGATGGGCGCCAACATGCGCGAGCGTCTGCGCCGGGCCGGTCACGACGTCGTCGGCTACGACCACAACGCGGAGGTCTCGGACGTGGCGACGATCGCTGCGCTCGTCAAGAGGCTCGAGGGTCCTCGTGTGGTGTGGGTCATGGTGCCCTCGGGCGCTCCGACCCGCGAGACCATCGCACGGCTCGGCGCCCTGCTCACCGAGGGTGACCTCGTCATCGACGGGGGCAACTCCCGCTTCACCGACGACATCGAGAACGCGAAGGCGCTCAAGGTGAAGGGGATCGGTTATCTCGACTGCGGGGTCTCCGGCGGCATCTGGGGGCTCGAGAACGGCTATGGACTCATGGTCGGCGGCGAGGCGCGGCTGGTGAAGAGGGCCATGCCGATCTTCGATGCGCTGCGTCCCGAGGGGCCGCGGGATGAGGGCTTCGTCCACGCCGGAGACGCCGGAGCGGGGCACTACACCAAGATGGTCCACAACGGCATCGAGTACGGCCTCATGCACGCGTATGCCGAGGGCTACGAGCTGCTCACCAAGAAGGACATCGTCAAGGACGTCCCGGGCGCCTTCAAGGCCTGGAGCCGGGGCACGGTGGTCCGCTCCTGGCTGCTCGACCTGGCGGTCGCGGCCCTGGAGGAGAACGCCACGCTCGACGACGTGTCGGACTACACCGTCGACTCCGGCGAAGGGAAGTGGACGGTTGCCGAGGCGATCGCCCTCGACGTCCCGATGCCGGTCATCTCCGCCTCGCTGTTCGCCCGCTTCGCGTCACGCCGGCAGGTCTCGCCGACGATGCAGATGGTCGCCGCACTGCGCGGCCAGTTCGGTGGGCACGAGGTCATGTCGACGGCCGAGGGTGAGAAGCTGCGCAAGGCCAACGTCACCGAGGCCGGCCCCGTTCGCGCGGCCGAGAAGAGGTCCGAGCGCCGGAAGTCGCAGAAGACCACCGCGCGCAAGGCGCAGAAGGCGGCCTCGGCAGGTCCGTCGTCCGGCACCGGCTCGACGAAGTGACGTGCACGTCAGGCACCTGAGCGTCACGGACTTCCGCAGCTATCCCACGGCGGAGGTCCCGCTCGGGCCGGGCGTCACCACGCTCGTCGGGCTCAATGGGCAGGGCAAGACGAACCTCGTCGAGGCGATCGGGTATCTCGCCAGCCTGTCGAGCCATCGCGTGGCCACCGACCTGCCCCTCGTCCGGTTCGGTGCTGCCCGGGCCGTGATCCGCGGCGTCATCGACCGTGGTGGGCGGGAGACGACTCTCGAGCTCGAGCTGACGCCGGGCCGCGCCAACCGGGCGCGGCTGAACCGGTCACCGGTGCCGCGGCCGCGCGAGGTCCTCGGGGCGCTGCGGACGGTGCTCTTCGCTCCCGAGGACCTCGCCCTCGTCAAGGGTGACCCCTCAGGGCGGCGCGCCTTCCTCGACGACCTCCTCGTGCAGCGACAGCCACGGTGGGCCGGCGTGCGCTCCGACTATGACAAGGTCCTCAAGCAGCGCAACGCCCTGCTCAGGTCGGCCGCGCCGGTCCTGCGCCGCGGAACGCGCCGCCCGCGACACACGGACGAGCCGGCCGACGACGCCAGGGCCACAGCGCTGCACACCCTCGACGTGTGGAACACCCAGCTGTCCCAGGTCGGTGCCCAGCTGCTCTACGCGCGGCTGCGGCTGCTGCGCGACCTCGGCCCCTACCTCGGATCCGCCTACGACGCCGTCAGCGCGGGACGCTCCGGCGCCCGGGCGCACTACCGCTCAAGCCTGCGTGAGGAGGCCGCGGCGCGGGTCGCGGCCGGTGAAGTGCCGGAGCTCGTCGACCTGCAGGCCGAGCTCATGGTCACCTTCGATGAGGTCCGCGACCAGGAGGTCGAGCGCGGGGTGTCGCTGGTCGGCCCACACCGCGACGACGTCGTCCTCACCCTCGGGGAGCTGCCGGCCAGGGGCTACGCCAGCCACGGCGAGTCGTGGTCGCTCGCGCTGGGGCTCAAGCTCGCGGCATACCAGCTGCTGCGCACCGACCTCGGTGAGGATCCCGTCCTCATCCTCGACGACGTCTTCGCCGAGCTCGACACCGGTCGGCGCGAGCGCCTGGCCGGCCTCATCGCCGACTGCGAGCAGGTGATCGTCACCGCCGCGGTGGGGGCCGACGTCCCGGAGGTGCTGCGAGACTCGGGAGTGACGTATGCCGTGAGCCTCGGGGAGGTGGAAAAGGTTGGCTGAGCGCAGGGGACGCGCGCGCGCGACGCACTCGCGCGCGCGGCAGCCCTCGACGGATGACGCCTCGAGGCAGTCGGAGCCCTCGTCGGCCGAAGACTCCCCTAGCGACGTGGTGGACGGGGTGGAGGTGGTCGACGCGGCGGCCGAGGCGGCCGCCGCCGCCCTGGCACGGGCGCGAAAGACGGCTCGGGACAAGGGTCTTCGGCCGGGGCTGAAGCCGCTGCGCCGCCGCCGACCGGGCCTGACCCAGCCCACCCTGTCGGGATCCGGGCGAGACGGGCGGGACCCGGCCCTGCTCGGCGACCAGCTCGACCGGCTCCTGTCCGAGCGGGGCTGGCAGGTCGACGTGGCGGCCGGGTCGGTCATGGGGCGGTGGCCGCAGATCGTCGGCGCGGACGTGGCGGCGCACGTGCTGCCGGTGTCCTTCGAGGCCGGGGTGCTCACCCTACGGGCGGACTCCACGGCATGGGCGACGCAGCTGCGGCTGCTCGCCTCGATGCTCCTCGCCCGGATCGACGAGGAGGTCGGTGCCGGCACGGTGAGCGAGCTCAAGGTCAACGGGCCGAGCGCGCCGAGCTGGAGCAGGGGCCTGCGGCGGGCCCAGGGCCCCGGCCCGCGGGACACCTACGGCTGAGCGGGGTCGAGTCCGCGAGATTCCTGCCACCGCCCGGCCGCTCGGGGCTCGGGGGCTACGGTCGGCTGGTGAGCCGAGCCGAGCACCTGGTCACCGCCCGGGACCTGCGCGCTGCCGCCGGGGCGCCGGTCGTCCTCGACGTCCGGTGGCGTCTCGCGGACCCGCCGGGTGCCGGCCGGCAGCGGTATCCCGTGGGCCACCTTCCCGGAGCCCGCTTCCTCGACCTCGAGCTGGTCCTGACGAGGCACGCCGACGACCCTCGCGACGGGCGTCATCCGCTGCGCGACGTGGCGACGCTCGAGCGCGGGCTCGGCGCTGCGGGCGTCGATCCCGGTGAGGACGTCGTGGTCTATGACGAGCCGGGGTCCTGGGCGGCCGCCCGGGCCTGGTGGGTGCTGCGCTGGGCCGGGATCCGGGCGCGAGTCCTGGACGGCGGCCTGCCGGCCTGGGGCGCGTCCGGCGGGAGGCTCGAGGTCGGCTCGGACGTCAGCTGGACGGCAACGGAGCCGAGGCTCACCGTCGGGCACCTCACGACGCTCACCATCGACGAGGCAGCCCAGTGGCCGTCGGGCGGCATGCTCGTCGATGCCCGCGCGCCGGAGCGCTACCGCGGCGAGGTGGAGCCGGTCGACCCGCGGGCCGGGCACATCCCCGGTGCCGTCAACCTGCCGGCCGTGGACCTGGTCACCGATGAGGGCCGGCTGCCGCCCGACGACGTCCTCCGCGAGCGACTGGGTGAGCTGACCGGCGGTGGTGCCGTCGCGGCATACTGCGGCTCCGGCGTCTCGGCAGCCCAGCACGTCCTCGCGCTGGCGGTGCTCGAGGTCGACGCGGCGCTCTTCCCGGGTTCGTGGTCGGCCTGGTCGAACGACCCCCGGCGCCCAGCGGCGACGGGTCCCGGAGCCGGTGGGTGAGACGCCCATCGACACCTGCCCGCAAGGGAGGCGTACAGGTTCGGACGCCATCCACAGGTTCCCGCGGCACTCCACAGGTCTGTGGACAACCGTCGGTCGAGCACGACGGTCGTGGATCATGGATTCGTCGCGGTGCCGCCCTGACAGGGGCGGTCCTGACCCCCGACCCGGGAGAAGGGGCTATTTCCCGGAAACTGGCCGTGGCGGGGCTCCTGAACGGGTGTTCGGGCGGCCGGACAGGTAAGATGGAGAGTCAACCGGCGGCCAAGCGACTCGGATGCTTTCCGGCGTCGCGGGCCGCCCGCCATGAGCGCAGGCGCGGACCAGGTGTCCGCCCCGCGGGGATGGCACCCCGACGGAGTGCACCGGCAAGCGGTGCAGTGAGGAGCACCGTGTCCGAGGCCGACCAGCCCAGCCCGTCCGGCAACGTCCCCCCGGAGCAGCCCCCCACACCGCCCAGCCCACCGCCGGCTCCGCCGACGCCGACGCTCTCGGCCATGCCGCACCGGGCGAGTGACGTGCCGGACGCGGACGCGGCAGAGTACGACGCCGACGCGATCCAGGTCCTCGAGGGTCTCGAGGCGGTGCGCAAGCGCCCGGGCATGTATATCGGCTCGACCGGCGCCCGTGGCCTGCACCACCTCGTCACCGAGATCGTCGACAACGCGGTCGACGAGGCCCTGGCCGGGTTCAACGACCGGATCGACGTGACGCTGCGCGCGGACGGCAGCGTCCGGGTCCAGGACTGGGGCCGGGGCATCCCCACCGGCATCCACTCCTCGGGAAGCATCTCGACCGTGGAGGTCGTCCTCACCCAGCTGCACGCCGGCGGCAAGTTCGGCGGGAGCGGCTACAAGGTCTCCGGTGGCCTGCACGGGGTCGGCTCCTCCGTCGTCAACGCCCTGTCGTCCCGGCTCGACGCCGAGGTCCGCCAGCGGGACCACGTCTACCGGATGTCCTTCGACCACGGCGTGCCCGTCGCTCCCCTCGAGGAGGGCGAGACGACCGAGGACACCGGCACGACGATCACGTGGTGGGCCAACGCCGAGATCTTCGAGACGGTCGACTACGACTTCGAGACGATCCGGGCCCGGATGCAGCAGATGGCCTTCCTCAACAAGGGCCTGACGCTCAACCTCCTGGACGAGCGGGTGGAGCCGGACCCGGCCTCGACGCAGAGCAGTGAGGACCCGGACCTCGACCACGCCGAGGGCGACGTGGAGACCGTCGAGGGGACGGTCGACGGCGACGGCGCCACCGACGGCGAGCTCCGCAGGACCCGCAAGCGCAAGGTCAGCTACCGCTACGACAACGGGCTCGTCGACTACGTGACCCACCTCGTCAGCGCGAAGCGCTCCGAGCCGATCCACCCCGAGATCATCTCCATCGAGTCCGAGGACAAGGAGCGCTCGCTCTCGCTCGAGCTCGCCATGCAGTGGACGACCGCCTACTCCGAGTCGGTCCACACCTACGCCAACACGATCAACACCCACGAGGGCGGCACCCACGAGGAGGGCTTCCGTGCGGCGATGACCAAGCTCGTCAACGACTTCGCGCGCAAGAACAACCTGCTCAAGGACAAGGACGAGAACCTCACCGGAGACGACATCCGCGAGGGGCTGACCGCCGTCGTCTCGGTCAAGCTCGGTGAGCCGCAGTTCGAGGGCCAGACGAAGACCAAGCTCGGCAACTCGGAGATCAAGGGGTTCGTCCAGCGGGCCATGACGGACGAGTTCGGCCACTGGCTCGGGGCCCATCCCCGCGAGGGCAGGGACATCGTGAACAAGGGACTCCAGGCCGCCATGGCCCGGATCGCCGCCCGCAAGGCGCGCGAGTCCACCCGGCGCAAGGGGCTGCTCGAGTCCGGCGGCCTACCGGGCAAGCTCAAGGACTGCCAGAGCAAGGACCCGTCGATCTCGGAGGTCTTCATCGTCGAGGGCGACTCGGCCGGCGGCTCCGCGGTCCAGGGCCGCAACCCGCACACCCAGGCGATCCTCCCGATCCGGGGCAAGATCCTCAACGTCGAGAAGGCGCGGATCGACCGGATCCTCGCCAACAACGAGGTGCAGGCCCTCATCACCGCCTTCGGCACCGGCATCGGCGAGGACTTCGACCTGGCCAGGGCGAGGTACCACAAGATCGTCCTGATGGCCGATGCCGACGTCGACGGGATGCACATCCGCACCCTCCTGCTGACCCTGCTCTTCCGGTTCATGCGCCCACTCATCGAGGCCGGCTACGTCTACCTCGCGCAGCCGCCGCTCTACCGCCTCAAGTGGAGCAACGCGCCGCACGAGTTCGCCTACTCCGACCGTGAGCGCGACGGCCTGTATGCCGCGGGTGCGGCGGCCGGTCGCCGGTTGCCCAAGGACAACGGCGTCCAGCGCTACAAGGGGCTCGGGGAGATGAACTACCACGAGCTGTGGGACACGACGATGGACCCGGACACGCGCACGCTGCTGCAGGTGACGCTCGCCGACGCGGCCTCGGCCGACGAGATGTTCTCCATCCTCATGGGCGAGGACGTCGAGTCCCGTCGCGGCTTCATCCAGCGCAACGCGCGCGACGTCCGCTTCCTCGACATCTAGGTATGCCGTGCCGCTGGCCCCGCGCGAAGGTGCGCCGTCCGCGGTCCTGGCTGACCGGCATACGCGAACGGCTTCGAGAGAGAAGGAAACCCCTTGAGTGAGCAGCCGCCGACCGACGGCCCCGACGACGAGACCGTGATCACCGGGCCGCTGACGGACCGGATCGAGCCCATCGACCTCAACACGGAGATGCAGCGGTCCTACATCGACTACGCGATGGCGGTCATCGTCTCGCGGGCGCTGCCCGACGTGCGCGACGGTCTCAAGCCGGTGCACCGGCGGGTCATCTACGCGATGTACGACGGGGGCTACCGGCCGGACCGCAGCTACAACAAGTGCTCCCGCGTCGTCGGCGACGTCATGGGCCAGTACCACCCGCACGGTGACACGGCGATCTACGACGCGCTGGTGCGCCTCGTGCAGGACTGGTCGCTGCGCTACCCGCTCGTCGACGGGCAGGGCAACTTCGGCTCGCGCGGCAACGACGGCGCGGCGGCGCCGCGCTACACCGAGTGCCGGATGGCGCAGCTGGCGCTGGAGATGGTCCGCGACATCGAGCAGGACACGGTCGATCTCAAGGACAACTACGACGGCCGCAGCAAGGAGCCGGTCGTCCTGCCGGCACGCTTCCCCAACCTGCTCGTCAACGGCTCCGCGGGGATCGCCGTGGGCATGGCGACGCAGATCCCGCCGCACAACCTGCGTGAGGTGGCCGAAGGCGCCGAGTGGTACCTGCGCCACCCGGAGGCCAGGCGGGAAGAGCTGCTCGAGGCGCTCCTGGGGATCATCAAGGGACCGGACTTCCCGACCGGCGCGCTGGTCATGGGACACCGGGGGATCGAGGACGCCTACCGGACGGGGCGCGGCTCGGTCATCATGCGCGCGGTCGTCCAGGTCGAGGAGATGCAGGGCCGGCAGTGCCTCGTCGTCACCGAGCTGCCCTACCAGGTGAACCCCGACGTTCTGGCCCAGAAGATCGCCGAGCTCGTCAAGGACGGCAGGGTCGCCGGCATCGCCGACATCCGGGACGAGACCTCGGGCCGGACCGGCCAGCGGCTCGTCATCGTGCTCAAGCGTGACGCGGTCGCGAAGGTCGTCCTGAACAACCTCTACAAGCACACCCAGCTGCAGACGACGTTCGGGGCGAACATGCTCGCCCTCGTCGACGAGGTGCCGCGGACCCTGCCGCTCGACGCGTTCATCCGCCACTGGGTCGAGCACCAGGTCGAGGTCATCGTCCGGCGGACCACCTTCCGGCTGCGCCAGGCGGAGGAGCGCATCCACATCCTCCGCGGCCTGCTCAAGGCGCTCGACGCGCTCGACGAAGTCATCGCGCTCATCCGGCGATCGCAGACCGTCGACGCCGCCCGCGAGGGGCTCATCGCCCTGCTGGAGATCGACGACACCCAGGCCCGGGCGATCCTCGACATGCAGCTGCGCCGGCTGGCCGCCCTCGAACGGCAGAAGATCGTCGAGGAGCATGACGAGCTGCAGGCGAAGATCGACGACTACACCGACATCCTCGCCAAGCCGGAGCGACAGCGCGACATCATCTCGAGCGAGCTGGGCGAGATCGTCACGAAGTTCGGCGACGACCGGCGCACCCGGATCGAGCTCTTCGACGGCGACATGTCGATGGAGGACCTCATCCCGGAGGAGGACGTCGTCGTCACCATCACCCGCGGCGGCTACACCAAGCGCACCAAGGTCGACCTCTACCGCTCCCGACGCCGTGGCGGCAAGGGCGTCAGGGGGGCCCAGCTGCGCGGGGAGGACGTCGTCGAGCACTTCTTCACGACGACGACCCACCACTGGCTGCTCTTCTTCACCAACCTCGGCCGGGTCTACCGGGCCAAGTCCTACGAGCTGCCGGAGGCGTCGCGCGACGCCAAGGGCCAGCACGTCGCCAACGTTCTGGCCTTCCAGCCCGGCGAGGAGATCGCCCAGGTCCTGGCCATCAAGGACTACGCGTCCTTCCCCTACCTCGTGCTGGCGACCCGCGGCGGCCTGGTCAAGAAGACCAGGCTGGTGGAGTACGACTCGCCCCGCGCGGGCGGCCTCATCGCGGTGAACCTCCGCGAGGGCGACGAGCTGGTGGGTGCCGGCCTGGCCTTCCGCGAGGACGACCTCATCCTCGTCTCGCGCAAGGGCCAGTCGGTGCGCTTCCACGCGACCGACGCGGCGCTGCGCCCGATGGGCCGGGCGACCTCCGGCGTCACGGGCATGAAGTTCCGGGACGGGGACCAGCTGCTGTCGATCTCCGTCGTGCCGGCCGGCCAGGATCCCGACCTCTTCGTCGTCTTCGAGAACGGAGTGGCCAAGCGGACCCAGGCGTCGGACTACCCCGTCAAGGGACGGGCGACACTCGGGGTGCGAGTCGCCCAGGCATCCGATCGCGGGGGAGACCTCGTGGGCGCCCTGACGGTGGCCGAGGACGACGAGGTCATGGTCGTCATGGAGAAGGGCAAGATCGTCCGCTCCCGCGTCGACGAAGTCCGCCGCACCGGCCGGAACACCCAGGGCGTGCGGTTCGCCTCACCGGACAAGGGCGACACGATCGTCGCCGTGGCCCGCAACGCCGAGCGGGTGGTCGAGGCCGAGGTGGAGGCGCTGATCGAGGCCGACCACCTCGACGTCGCCGAGGTGGCCGACGTCGAGGCGCCCGCCTCGCCCGAGGTCGGGGATCCAGCGTTGACCGAGGCCGATGGCGTACCGTCTGGGGAGACTTCCGAGTCAGCGGACGACATCGATGGAGGCAGCTAGTGAGCACGACAGGTCAGGGCGGGAACCCTGGAGCTGCCGGCGGGGGGTCCACGGACCCCTCGACGCGCCCGGTTCCGACGTCCTCGCCGGCAGAAGGTGCCAGGCCTGCTGGAAGTGCTCCGGCGCCGTCATCCGGGTCTGGGACATCGGGATCCGGAGCGCCCACGACCACGGCAACCCGGCCGGTTCCTGCGGGTGCCTCCCGGGCCGCAAGCTCCGCCGGTGGCGCGAGCCGCCCGGCCCAGAAGGGGACCGATGGCCGTCCGGGTGGCACCCGGTCCGGCCGGAGCGCTCCACGGCGGGTGACCGCCCGGCGGGTCAAGCTCGCGGTGGCGCGGGTCGACCCGTGGTCGATCATGAAGATGTCGTTCCTGCTCGCCGTCGCCGCGGGCATCGCCGGGGTCGTGCTCACCGGCGTGCTGTGGCTGATCCTGTCGGGGATGGGCGTCTTCGCCGACATCGACCGGGTCATCCAACAGATCCAGCCGGTCACGACCGCCCCGTTCACCATCATGGACTACGTCGGCTTCGGTCGGGTGGTCTCGCTGGCCATCGTCATCGGCGTCATCGACATCATCCTCATGACGGCGATCGCGACGCTCGGCGCGTTCCTCTACAACATCTGCTCCTCCCTCGTCGGCGGCATCCAGCTGACCCTCACCGACGACTGAGCGGCTTGATGCGATGGCGGCTTGGCGCGCCCTGGGGCTCGCCCTACTACACGAAGCTGGCGATGGCGTCCGCCGGACACGGGCCCTCTGACGCGGCCGTCCTGCCACCTCTCGCGCCTTGTGGATAGGTCATTTGTGAACGACCCCGACTCGTCCTCCGCCGCAGCCATCCCGCGACCCGAGCACCCCCGACCGCAGCTGACCCGTCCTGACTGGGTGAGCCTGAACGGGACGTGGGAGTTCGAGGTGGACCAGGGTGACACCGGGCTCGAGCGGGGGCTGGTCAGCGCCGCCGAGCTCCGTGACCAGATCACGGTTCCCTTTGCCCCGGAGAGCGAGGCATCCGGCATACACAACACCGACTTCCTCGAAGCGGTCTGGTATGCGCGCTGGGTGGACGTGCCGGCCGAGTGGTCCGGTGGGAGGGTGCTCCTGCACTTCGGAGCCGTGGACCACGACGCGACCATCTGGGTCGACGGCCACGAGGTCCTGCGCCACCGTGGAGGGTTCTCCTCCTTCACGGCCGACCTGAGCGGCCACGCGCAGCCGGGCTCGAGAGTGCGCGTCGTCGTCCGCGCGCGGGACTCGAGGCACGGACGCCAGGCGCGGGGAAAGCAGGCGACGTGGTATCAGGCCTCGGACGTGCTCTACACGCGGACCACCGGGATCTGGCAGAGCGTGTGGCTCGAGGGGGCGGCCGAGACCTACGTCCAGCGACTGCGGGTGACGCCGCAATTCGCCGCAGGGGCGATGACGGTCGAGGCCGTGCTGTCCGCGAACCGCCCGGGCCACACGGTCGTCGTCGAGCTGGGTGACGAGGTGGGAAGCGTCGTCCGCGGCAACACCGGGGCCGATCTCGACCTGGCGCCTGTCGTGCACCTCACGCTGCCGTCGGACCGGATCCGGCCGTGGTCCACGTCGGACCCGCACCTCTACCGCCTCAAGGTCTCGCTCCTCGATGCCGAGGGTCGCCCGGTGGACACTGTGGACAGCTATGCGGGGCTGCGCTCGATCAGCATCGACGGCCGGAGGCTGCTCCTCAACGGGGAGCCGGTGTTCCAACGGCTGGTTCTCGACCAGGGGTACTGGCCGGAGTCCTTGATGACGGCGCCGAGTGACGCCGCCCTCGTCCGGGACATCGAGCTCGGCATGGAGGCGGGCTTCAACGGGGCCCGGCTGCACCAGAAGGCGTTCGAGGAGCGCTACCTCTACCACGCCGACCGGCTGGGCTATCTCGTCTGGGGCGAGTTCGGCGACTGGGGCGTCCGCGGCCAGGGCGCGGCCGGGGACAGCCAGCAGCCGACGGCGTCGTTCATCACCCAGTGGCTCGAGGTCCTGCAGCGGGACGTCAACCACCCGGCGATCATCGGCTGGTGTCCGATGAACGAGACCGACCAGGTGCTGCACGACCGGATCACCGTTCTCGACGACGTGATGCTGGGGATGTTCCTCGCCACCAAGGTGGCCGACCCGACCCGCCCGGTGATCGACGCCTCGGGCTACTCACACCGGGTGCTGCAGACCGACGTCTATGACTCGCACAGCTACGAACAGGATCCGGAGGCGTTCGCGGTGCAGATGGGTGGGCTCGCCTCCGGTGATCCCTACGTCAACCTCGCGCAGCAGCCCGTCGGCGCGACGATCTCCCAGCCCTACGGCGGCCAGCCCTACTTCGTCTCCGAGTTCGGCGGAGTGTGGTGGGACCCAGCCGCAAAGGCCGAGCGGGGAGGCGACGGCAACGACCGGTTCGAGTCGTGGGGGTATGGGGAGAACGTGCGCGACGAAGAAGGGTTCCACGAGCGTTTCGAGGGTCTGACCGGTGTCCTGCTCGACGATCCCGAGATGTTCGGCTACTGCTACACGCAGCTGACCGATGTGATGCAGGAGAAGAACGGGATCTACCGCTACGACCGCAGCCGCAAGCTCGACGTCGAGCGGGTGCGCAAGGCGCAGCTGCGGCCAGCGGCATACGAGAATCCCGAACAGCCCTGAGGCTCGCTCGGCGCACGTCGCGCCGCCTCGTCCCTCCCGGCCACGGGCGTGACAGCCCACCTGGCCCGGAGCGGACGACGGGCCATCGCCTTCCTCCGACCCGGACGGCTGCTCCACGGCCGCGCCGGAGTCGAAGGTGTTTTGATTGGGCGCCGTCGTCTGGGGTAATCTGTCGCGTCGCGTCAGGGTGGAGCTCTGGGGCGGTCGAGGGGTGATGACGGGCCTATAGCTCAGACGGTTAGAGCGCTTCCCTGATAAGGAAGAGGCCACAGGTTCAAGTCCTGTTAGGCCCACCATCACCCACCCCGATCAGCTGGAGGAGCCGCACATGCTCAGGAAACTGCTCATCATCGCGGCCACCGCTGCGAGTGCCGCCGCCGTCCGGAAGAAGCTGCGTGACCAGCGCGCGGAGCAGAGCCTGTGGTCCGAGGCCACCGACGACGTGCGGTCGGCCCCGAACCGCTGATCCATCGGGGCCATGGCGCAATTGGTAGCGCACCTGCTTTGCAAGCAGGGGGTTAGGGGTTCGAGTCCCCTTGGCTCCACCGTAGGTCAGAGGACCCTTTCCGCTCGTCGGGGAGGGCCTCTTTCGCGTCCGTACCCCAGCAAAGTACTGCGGTGGAAGGGATGGCTGCCGGCTGGTGTATTGGTTGAAGCCATCGCACGGCTTGTCCGTGGTCACTGCGTGAGGAGAACGTCGATGACATCGGGCGAAAAGAATCGGCGGCGATAGGTTTCACCGGTCTGCCATGACTCCCAGGTCGACCAGTTGCGCGACCAGACCATTGGCGCGGCCGTAGGAAAGGGCGAGGTCGCGCTCCACCTGCCTCACGGTGAACGAAGGATTGGCCACGGCATAGTCGACGAGGGCGTGAGCCGAGTCCGCGCGCAGCGAGGAAGCCCGGATCGGCTCCTTGAGGGTCGACTGCACCTCAACGAGCTGGAGCATCTGACCTCGGGTGGTCTGAGCCGACTCCTCGAGCCCCTGAGCGAAGAAGGAGACCCACTGGTCCCATTCTCCGACGCAGCTCACCGCGAGAAGGCGGTCGTAGTACTCGAGGCGACGAGCCTCGAACCATGGGGACACAGTGAGGGTCGGCTCGCTGAGGGTGCCATGCGCGTACAACTGAAGAACGATGAGCAGCGGCCGATACGTCCGTTACCGTCGTGGAACGGGTGCAGCGTCTCGAACTGGTAGTGCGACAGCGCCGACGCAACGACGGGATCGATAGTGCCCGTGTGGTCTCGAGCCATCCAACGAACCAGGTCGTGGACATTTGCTTCCAGGTCTGCTCCCGGCGGAGACGGGACGAATCGTGCCGCCTTGACGGGCAAGTCCGCGGCCGCGGTCCGGCGTTGTCCGATGACGACTTGGATGGTCCGGATCTGCCCTGATGAGGGTCCTTCGGAGGGGTCCCACGGAAGAGCGTTCGCTGAAGCTCCGCGAGCATGGACACGGACAGCCCGCGACCCTCACCCACCCACTCGAACGCCACGTCGGCCATGGCGACGAAGTTGAGTACCTCCCGCATGGTGAGGCTGGCTGAGCTCTCGTCATCCGCTGTGAGGACCGCTCGCAGGGGCTCGTAGGTGCCCTCGAGGGTCGAGGTGCTTTGTGCCTCTCGCTGCAGCGAGGGCCGCCGCAGGAGCTTGGGGTTCGGCAACTGTCGTGCCGTGCTGTCGAGTGCGGCGAGCGCTGCTCGTGCGTTCGCCACCCGCATCCACGTCTCGGAGCTCAGTGCCGGTGGATGCTCGGCCAGCGGCCCAGGGACGAAGGCAGAGTGAGTCCACTCGCCCGCTCGAGGCGCGAGCGGCGCTGGCCTCTTCGAGGCCCTGATGCGGGCAGTCGGTACAGACCACACGGGCCTAGAGGATGTCCAGCGGGTGATCGAGTACATGAGTCGGCAGCCGGACGGCGCGGCGGTAGTTCCAGACGGCTTCGAACGCCTGTGGGCATCGGTCTGGGCGGCGCAGCAGTCCCTCAAGAAGGACCGCGATGGCTGACGTAGACGTTCAGGGCGTGCTGCGAGGGCTAAAGGGCTTCCAGCGCGACGCCGTCGATCACTTGTCGAGCACTTCTATCCAGAGGACGGACTGGCCCCGTCCCGACGATTCCTCATCGCCGACGAGACAGGTCTCGGCAAGAGCATCGTCGCCCGCGGCGCGATCGCTCGAGCAATCGAGAAGCTGGAGGCCGACTCCACGGTCGACCGCATCGACATCGTCTACGTGTGCTCGAACCAAGACCTTGCCCAGCAGAACCTTCGACGGCTCAACGTCACCGGCAAGCGCGAACTCCCACTGGCGACGCGCCTGACACTCTTGGCGACCGTGCTTCCTCGCCTGTCGGGTCCCGCCGGAGGGAGCGGCAAGAAGGTCAACCTGATCTCATTCACTCCGGCCACGTCCGGGATGACCGGCGGTGGCTGGCGGACCGGGCAATGGGAGGAGCGAGCGCTGCTCGCCATCCTCCTCCGACCCCTTGTCACCCGAGACGACGCGGAGTGGGAGTCGCTCATCGACCTGATGAAGGCGACGAAGGGCGCTGACCGATTCCGTAACGGGGTCCAAGATCTGAACCAGCGGCTAGGTGGGAGCGTCGACCCGTCTATCCGGCAAGCGTTCGAGGAACTCGTCCGAGCGGGGCGCCCCGGAGCGTGATGACAGCGCAACGCTCCTGGGCCGGATGCGGACGCTCGTGCGGGATCGGACGTCTGGTGAAGGCGTCAGGTGGGAACGCATCGCGTCGCTAGTGGGGCGCCTTCGCCAAGCGCTCGCGAAGGCGAGCGTGAATGCCTTGGAGCCGGACCTTGTAATCCTCGACGAGTTTCAGAAGTTTCGGGAATTGCTCGCTGACCCGAACACAACCGAGGCCGCAGAGCTGGCGCACGCGATGTTCAGCCACGAGAGCGCACGGGTGTTGCTGCTCTCGGCGACGCCCTATTCGCCCTTCACGCGCTCCGACGATGCCGAGACAACCACTACAAGGACTTCC
>JAABUY010002777.1_pt1 | contig 20315 bp, 23 predicted proteins | sample 5560271 | NCBI WGS metagenome assembly JAABUY01 (sample SAMN10711886, study PRJNA513374) | rock metagenome | isolation source: Antarctica rocks | place: Antarctica: Victoria Land, University Valley
GCTGATGTGGTCGCTGACACGAACGCCGGCCGGAAGGCCAGCAGGAACACCCGCCATCGCTGTCGATCCCAGAAAGCCCAACCCGCGATATAGAGACTCCAGACGCTTAAATGAACCGTATTGGGGCAAGACAGGATTATCTCGGGTTCGTCTCACCACATTGTGGGCTGGATCTCACCCAATGTGGGTTCGACGTCCGCTACAATCTCATGGATTGTGGGCCCGAAATGCTGATGATCTCGCGCTCAACCACCGATGATCTCAGGTCGCTACAGCTATGCAGTTCTGCTACGTCAACGGTCAGCCGTATTCCGAAGGCGCGAAGGACGGCAACCACGTCTGCGTGCGTCCGCACAGCATAAACGCTTTCGACAACACAACCCTTCCCCTTCGCTGGGAAGATGCTGCGCGTTCGAGGTGAGTGACCGCCCTACGCCCGGCTGGATTTACGTTCTGACGCATCCGGCTTGGGAAGGGCTTGGCATGGTCAAGATCGGCCGCACCGGGCGCAATCCGCGCACCCGGGCGGCCGAGATAACCGGATTGGCAAGGAACTGAGATGAGCGCACGCGCACCGGGCGTGCAGCCACCGGCCGCGCAAGGTGGCCATGGTGCAGGCGAGCGCGATGGCGCGGTCGAAGGGTGGGGTGGCGGAGGGCATGGCGGCAGGGTGGAATGAGAACAGATGTTCTCGCAAGGAAAAGCCTAGCGCCAGCTTCTCAAGGGGCGCTCGGCCTAGGATACGGACGGGCCGGCGTCGCTGAACGGTAAATGCCCCGGTAAACCGGGCCTCGAAAGGGGTGTGGGCTTCGATACCCACTGCCGGCAGGCCGCTCCTTCGGGAGCGGCCTTCTACCCCGCCGCTGGGGTCAGTGGCTGGTGACAGCAACCTCGAAGGGCTCATCCTGCGCCAGCCGAACCTTGCCGACGCGCCGGAGGCTCTGGCGACGCTCCTGCGCATTAGTGAACTTACCGTGGTAGTAGGTCAGAACGAACACCACGGCGGAGGGCACCGCCGCGTAGAAGAGATACCCGAGCGCGGTCACGCCATAATGGTGATTGCCAGTCAGGGCGAATCCAAGACCACACACCACGGCCACCATCAGCATGAGCGCACTGACCAGGCCGCACAGCCACAGGACCATCAGGCCGATCAGCGTACAAATCGCCGCCAGGAAGGCGAGGACACCGACAACGAACACGGTCAGCAGCTCGGTCAATGCACGCATGGTCGCCTCCCTGGCCCTGTGGCCGATGATTACCGCCCGTGCCCCATCTCTTGCACCTGGGATTTGTCACGATCGCGGCCGAGTGCCCTGCCAACCCGGCCGAGCGCCTGGCCGAGCGTCTTGACCAGGGTGGGCGCCTGCTCCTGCCCGGTGTCCTCGCGGGCCAGGGACATGCCCTGGACCGTCTGCTCCCTGTCCGCGACCGCGATAGCACCGCGGAGCTGGGCGGCGGCCTGGGCGCGTCCCTGGGCTTTGGCGAGGTCGTTCCAGTCGGTGCCGGGAGTGTTGTCGGGAAAGGTCGGGAACACGGTCTGCCCGCCGACCGCCGCGGCGGCTTCCTCGGCCTTCACCCGCCCGACGTTGACCTTCGGCCGTCCCTGCCCGTCCCGCTCGGCCTCGCGGTGCTTGTCGTCGTCACCGGCGATGTAGATGGCGCGCTTAAGGTCGAGCGCGCGGTAAGCCTCGGCCACCGGCCGCAGGTTGCCGGCGTTGAACGCGACGATCGCCGGCAGGCCGGTCATCTCGTGCAGCGTGGCCGCGGTCGCGAAGCCCTCCGCGATCAGCACTGGTCCTTCCTTCCTGGCGTCACCGATCACGTAGTGGCCGCCCTCCACCTTGCCCTCCGGCATGAACATCTTGGCCCCGTCCGGGCGGATGAACTGCAGGCTGGCCAGCTTGCCCGCCTCGTCCGCCACGGGGACAAAGAGCTGGCCGGCGACGCTCAACTCCCGCATCCGGCCATCGGCGCCGTTCACGGTGACTGTCTGACCTAGCGCACCCTGGCGCAGCCCGTGCTCCTGCACGCCCTTGTCCGCGAGGTAGGAATGCGCCTGGACGGGCGTAGCCGCCGCCCACATGGCGTCCACCTGCTGCGCGGTGCGCTCGGCCTGCTGCTCGCGGACGTGCGCCCTGTCGTGGCGCTTCTGGGCAGCGTCGGCCGCCATCTGCGCCCGGTCCTGCACGGTGAGCGCCGACGCCGCCTGCCCGGTGGCCTTCCAGTTCTCGCGCGTGCCCGCCTTGTGGTTCTGGATGAAGCCGGCCGGGTGTCCGTCGAGATGGCCCTTGTAGGCACCGCTGCGCTCGCGGGAGGCGTCACCCTCCACGGGGACACGATGCAGCGCGCCGTCCATCTTCGGTGCCCCGTCGGCCTTTAGGCCGGCGTCGCGGAGTGCCTGGGAGAACTGCTCCACCGGGTCGGCGTCCACCGCGATGTGGACGGAGCCCTTCGCCGGCATCCACTGCGCGAACGCCTCGGTGTCGACGCCGGCCGGGACGAACCACGACTTCTCCGCCCGGTCCCACTTCGCGCCGAGCTGCTTGGCGTCGTCCTTCTCCGCGTAGGGAACGGCGATGTAGGTCCGCTCGGTGGTCGGCGGCTCAAGGGACGGGCTGGTGGCCCGGATCATGGTCGGGATCGGCGGGGGCTCGGCGGATGCGTCCTGCTGCTGATCCACCTGCGTCTCCTGTTCCCGTGGTGCGATGAGGCCAGCGCCGGGGTTTGCACGGTCGATGCCGCTGGTCTGCGTCCCGTTCACCCGCTCGGCGTCGCGCAGGTAAGCCGGCCCCATGAAGAAGTTGAGGGCAGAGCCCGGCGGCACCTCCACGTCAGCGATGAGGGACGCAATCGACGCCTGCGCCGGGCCTCGATCGGCAAGGGCAACGGCGGCGCGCGATGCTGCCTCACGTCCTGCCGCGTCAAACCTGGTCCCATCGTTCGCGTCCGGGTGGCCGGCGTTCCACTCGAAGCTGCGCAGGGTGTGGAACAGTCCGGCGGCCCGATCTGCGTCGCCCGGCTCCAGACCCGCTCCACGGGCTCGCCCGCGCGCCCAATCGGCCAGGGTGACGCTATCGCCCATGAACCGCTCTGCATCGTCCTGGCGAATGCTGCGCTTGGCGTAGAGGTCCGCCACCGTGTCCGGGGTGATCTGGCCCAAGCCGCCAACGGCAACGCTGCGATGATATTGCTTCATCCCGAGCGTCTCGCCCGCGAGCACGATGTCGGGCGCGGCGAAGTCCACCATGCGCGCCACCGCGTCGTTGCGGGTGGTGGGCAGCAGATGGGCGGTGCTGGCGCTGATCATGCCTGCGTAATGGCTCGCCGGCTGAGTGAGGCCGGCAGCCGGCGCCAGCTCGGGACGCTGCCAGGGGATCGTCACGCCCGGGGTGGTGAGCCGCGCACGCTGTGCCCCGGCGTCCTGCACCTGGCCGGGCACCTCCTGCTCCTGCACCAGCTCGAACGACCGGAGCATCTTGGTGATCTTCTCGGCGTCGGCCGCGGCGCGGAACACCTCGCGGGGGTCCTGCTGCAGGGCCTTGATCCAGCTCCCCACGTACGCGACGTGCTGGCTAGGATCATGGCCGATGCCAAGCTGCTCCCCGAGCATCATGGAGCCGATTTCAGCCCGCAGTTCCTCGCGTGCGTAACCCTCGGACCCGAAAGGGTGCGCCATGTCGCGGGCGAGGCGCGAGGGGTGGCCGGTGGCGTGCCCCATCTCGTGCAGCGCCGTCGCGTAGTAGCGGTCCGCGCTGGCAAACTGGCCGCGCTCGGGCAGCGTGATCTTGTCCTCGGACAGCCGGTAGAATGCCCGATCGCCCGGCGCGTGCAGCACCGGCACGCCGGAGTTCGCCATGATGGCTTCCGCCTTCTCGTGGCGCTCCCATTCCGCCATCGCCGGCCGGTGCGGCGCCGGTGGCAGGCCGTCGATCTGCTGGGCGTTGAACACCACCGCCGACCACACCCGCGGGCGCTCGTAGCGCACCACCCGCTTGACGGGCTCGCCCTCCTCGTCGAGCACAGGCTTGCCGTTGGCGTCCTTCACCGGCTCCAGGCCCTGCCATTTCCAGTATTGGATGGCAGTCCCTTTCTGGCCCTTCGTCACCTGGGCGTTCTGCTCCTGCGCCTGCCGGTAGGTCATCCACCTGGCGTCACCGAAGCCCTTGCTCTCGGACTGGCTCATCAGCCAAAGCGCGTTGGCGCCGCGATACTCGTTCCCGGTGGTCGGGTTGTACGGCATGAACCGCTCGCCTGCGTTCCACGGCTTCTGCCAGGGGGCCGTGCCCTCCTGGAGCTGCTTGATGATCGCGCTGGCAACCTGGTCGACGTAATTTTCAGCCATGGAACATGCTCCTCCCCATCCGCTGCAATGGGCTCGGCGCCCTGTCGATGTCGGCTAGTCGGTCGGTCTGGAGCTGGGCGATCATCTCCGGTGGAAGGGTCGCGTAGGGGCGCAGCCTGGCGGCCATCGCCTGCGGCGTGCTGAACGCGCCATAGGCGTCGCCTAGCCACAGCACGGTCTCTCCGTTGCGGCTTACCTGCGCGAAGAACGTCATCAGGGGATTGTCCCAACCCGCGACGGCGGCATAGCCCGGTGCCGCTGCCGGCAGCGTCCTCCTGCTGCTCATTCCTGCGCGTCCAGCTCGCCGCCGAGGTCGGCATTCGCCTCCCATGCGTCGGCCTCGGACAGCGCGGTTTCCTCGAACGCACCAAGGCTCTCCGCCTCGCCCGCGTCCACTTCCACCACGACGCCTGGGGTCGTCAGGTCCCCGATGTCGTCGGACAGCGGCGCCTCAGCCGCCGCGTCGCGCGGCTTCTCATTCGACATGAACACTCGATGTCTCCCGGACATAAACCTGTGTGTCGGCGGTGTAGGGATTGGGCGGGGGCGGCGGCGCGGCACGCTTCACCGCTGCCGCCGTCGCAACCGCCTGCTGCACTCCACCCGCAAGAGCGGGCACGCCATCGGGGCCGTAGTATTTTGCCACGTAGCCGTTCGCGAAGCCCCGGAAGAAACTGCCGGTGTTGTAGGCGCTGAGCGCCGCCTTCAACGCCTCCTGCCCCTCGCCCCGGCCGCGTGCGGCCTCGGCATAGTTCGCGGTCAGGATCGCGGCACCGCCGCGGATGTTCGCGCAGGGATCAAGCGCCTGCTCGATGGTGTAGCCGAGCCCGGCCAGGTTTCGGCTGTTGATCTGCAACAGGCCGAGGTCGACGCTGTAGCCCAGCGCAATGAAGCTCTCCGCCACGCTGGCCGCCTCCGCGATCGTGGCGGGGCGAGGCTGGCGGCCGGCGTAGCGGTTCACAAAGAGCGCCAGCGGGTTGCCCCTGCTCTCCACCCGGATGATCGCCTCCAGGGTGACGGGCGAGACATTGATGGCGCAGGCCAGCAGCGCAGGCGGGATCACCGCACCACCCACACCGGCCGCGCCACACCCTGCACGTTGTCGACGGCGACGGGGCCGAAATAGCGGCTATCGAAGCTCCGGGGATCGTGCCCGGACAGAAGCCAAACCTCGCCCGGCTGCACCTGGTAGACGCCCGCCGGATAAGCGCGCAGGGGGCGGCCGGCGCTGTCCTGATCGAGCTGGGCGGTGCCGTCTACCTGACGGCCATTCACCCGCACACCCGCCGCAGCAATCTCGACAAGATCGCCGGCCACGGCGGCGATCGGCTTGACCAGCGCCTCGTAGCCGCCGGGACAGTCTCCCTGCGGCACATAGCCGCGCTCGGCGCCGAGCCGGACCGCCTTGATGTCGGGCGGGCAAACAGTGACGATCTGCCCGCGGTCGAGCGGCCCGGCGACACGCGCTACCTGCCAGAGTCCACGGGGCATGGAGGCTGTCTGGTTGATGCGCAGGCCCGCGACCTTCGCGCTCGTCAGACTGCCCGCGACCAGCACCGCGGCGACGCCGCACGACATCAGCAGCCGGCGGCGGTGCCTTGGCGGCAGGGTCATGCGCTGAACCCAGCAGCCTGCCGCATGGTCGAGCCCGTTGCCGGCGCGGGCACAGCAGCCCGCTGCTGGAATAGCGGGTCGAGGAAGTAGAGGATCTGCGTGCCCTTGATGGGGTTCTCGCCCGCGACGAAGGCCACCATCTCGCCGGCCTCCACGATCACATCCTTGCCGTCGCGGTCGCGGACCTTGCGCGGCTTTTTCAGGGTAGAAATCTCGTCCGGCGTCATCAGCGGTCGGCTTACTTCGTGGAAGGACCGGCTGACCTGGCTGAGCGGCCCCATGCGGTTGCCGCTCTCCGTCACGTCCTCCTTGATGATCGTGGTGGTGCCGATCATGTCGGACACCCAGCGCGCCGTCTCGCGCTCGTTCGGTGCGTAGATGATACGGATGTGGCAGTTGGCGGTGATGCTCTGGTGCTGCCCGTAGGCGCTGAACAACTGCTCGCGATCCTGGGCGGCAAGGAAGCACTTGATGCCGTAGCCGGCACACTTCGGAAGCGCGTCCTCAAGGATGTGCATACGGCCGAGCGACGGAAACTCGTCCAGCATCGCCAGCAGCCGGTGCCGGTGCGGCATCACCGGCTGGCCGTTGCTGAACCGCAGCTCCACGCCCATCAGGGTCCGCATCATCATGGTCAGCAGCAGCCGCACCAGCGGGCGGAGGCGTTCCTTGTCGCTGCCGCGGGTCACGATGTAGAGCGACACCGGCCGCTCGTGGTCCATCAGGTCCATCAGGCGGAAGTCGCTGCGCCGGGTGTTCTGCGCGATGATCGGGTCCTGGAACAGCGTGAGGTAGGTCTTGGCGCTGCTCAACACGCTGCCGCGCTCGCGCGTCTCCCGATCGAGCATGTCGCGCCCGGCGGCAGCAACGAACGGGTGGGAGCCGGACCCCTGGTGGGCGTTGTCCACCATCTCCTGCCACAGCTCGTCCGCGGGCCGCGCCGGGTCGGACAGTGCGTGGGCCACGTCCGCCAGGCTGGCCACGCCACCCGCTGCCCGCCGGGTGTACAGGACATGGAGGATCAGCCCGGCAAGCAGCCCGAAGCTGGTCTTTTGCCAGTGACTCTCCAGACCCTTGCCCTCGGGGTCACAGAGCATCTGCGCGATGTTCTGCGCGTCCGCGACTTCGTGCGGGGTGGCAAGCCGGACTTCCTCAAGGAAGTTGAAGCCGGCACTGCCGGCGATGGCGCTCAGCTCCAGCCGGATGACGGTGTTGTTCGCGTGCTTGGCCCTCCACCCGGAAGTCAGCTCCCAAAGCTCGCCTTTCTCGTCATAGATGACGCAGCTTGCCGGCCAGGACAGGAGCGTGGTGTTCACGTTGCCCACGCCTTTGCCGCTGCGGGTTGGGGCAATGACGATGCAGTGTTCCGGGCCGTCGTGGCGCATGTAGTGGGTGCGGCCCTTGGCATCGGTGAAACCGCCGACATAGACCCCCGCGTGGGCGGCGCCGGGCGCCTGGGGCAGCAGCCCGGACCGGCGGATGTCGGCCTCGTCCTGAAAGCGCGCGGTGCCGTGGACGCCTGCGTGCCGCTTCGGCCGGCGGCGGAGTGACGTGCCGAGGGCGAGCCCACCGAACGCGGCCACCGCGGTTAGGCCGAACAGGCTGGCGTCGACAATGTGGAAGGTCTGCGGGACGGAGGCCGCCCACGGCGCGCTGCGCCAAGCCAGCCAGCTCCACGGCGCATAGAAGTGGCCGACGATCGGCGTCCCGATCGTGGGGTGGTAGCCGACCCGGTAGGCAATGAACTGCGTAGCGGCGGAACTGGCGGCGAGAACGGCGACGGCAAGGGCGGAAGTCCTGAGTAGCAGCCCCTTCCCTCGCGAGGTTTCAGCTCCTACTGTTGCACTCAACGGCCCTGGCCTCCCTCGTGGCTTTGTCCCCTTTTAGGGGGACTTAGGTTCCCCCGTCCAACAGTATTCGCAACATCTTTCGCGTGGTCGGCTCGGGCCTGTCCGCGCTGCCGCTCCAGCGCCGGATCGGCAAAGGTTACGTTCACGCCTTCAATGCCGGCGACACGCGCAACCTGGTTCCGAAACTCGTCCGATCCGTTCACCACTAGCGGCCGGTGGCCGAACCGCGCCGATGCGAGAGACAGCGCAAGGAAGGCCGCCGCCGTCGTGGTCTGCGGCACGCGCACCTGGCGGGCTTCGTCCGACACGAGGCCACCATCCTCTGTCCGATAGATCACCCGCCCGTCGCGCCGCACGGCCGGGCGCATGTGCTGGTGGACGATGTGGCGGGCCTGGTCGGCATCGGCGGCGGTCAGCACCTTGTCCGCGAGCTGCCGGGTGCGCCGCTGCCGGCTGCGCAGGCTGGCAAGGGCCGCCTCGTTCCCCTCGGCCGCCTGCGCTTCAAGCCACCCTTGCCAGTTCGGAACACCGTGCTCCGCCCGGACCCGGTGGCGCTCGTCGCGCTCGCGGGCGAGGCGGGCGATCCGGTCCTGCTCGCGTTGGTCGGCAATGTGCTGGAAGCCGTCGCGGCGCAGGGCTCCCCTGATCCCCTGCGCCCGCTCGGCCCGGACGCGCTGCTTGTACCAGTCGGCCAGCTCGCGGGCATAAGCGCGGTGCTGGGCGGTCAGGCTAGCCGCGGCGGTATCACGCGCCCGGGTCGCCGCCTCGCGCTCGCGCTGGAAGGCTTTGTAGAGGTCGCCGCTCCGCTGCGGCTTCTGGTAGGTCGCCCGCGGTTGACCGGCCTCGGCTTCCTGACCCGATGGCTCGAACGGGCCGAGCTGGGCCGTCATGGACTTTAGAGACAGCCCCCGATCCACGTCCGACGCCTTGGCGTGGAGGCGGCTATCGGTCTGGTGTCCGATCACCAGCCCGGCGCCGCGCAGCTCCACGGTGAGGCCATAAGTGGCGGCGGCCTGGTGGACGGCTTGCCAGCCCCCGCCGGCATCCCTGGCGGCCACCAGCGCGGCCCCGGCGTGCTCCTGCGTCCATGTCAGGAAGGACTGCCCGCCGTGCCGCGCCTCGAAGTCGGCCGCCTTGCCCCGGGCCTTGCGCTCGCGGCCCTGCTCGGCGTCGACAGTGTGCGGCTCCTGGGTCAGCCCGTGCCGGATCTCCAGCTCGGCGCACGCCTCCTGCAGCCGGTAATGGTCGCGGTGCGGAGTGACGTTGCGGAAGGTGGTCGGGTGGACCTTGTTCACCGCGACGTGCAGGTGCCAGTTGTCGGTGTTCTGGTGGACGGCGGACACCCGCTGGTGCTCCCCGAACCCGATCGCCTCGCACAGCCGATCCTCAATGTCCTCGATTTGCTCGCGGGTCGGACGCTCGCCTTCGGGAAAGCTCACGACTAGGTGGTAAGACTTGTCGGACTTGGACCGGGTGTTGCGCTCCTGGGTGGATAGGATCGCCTTCGCTGCCCATCCCGGGTCATCGTTGCCGCAGTTGGTCGCCCTGGCCCATGCGACCTTCTCGCCGTCGTGCTGGGTGTCGAGGATGTAGGCGCCGAGCCGGGTCCAGCTCGCCGGGTCGGTCGCGTCTCGGTGCTCGGCCTGGACATTCAGCACGTAGCCCGCCAGCCGCTTGAAGCCGGAGCCTCCCTTGGGAGAGAGAATGCGTTTGGCAATCATGCCTGAGGCACCGTGCCATGTCGGGCCGTATAAAGCGCGACGTGCCTGTCGGCGCCGAACCGATTGGCTGCCACGTCCTCGCACATGGTCGCTCGCAGGCCGGGCTCGTCCCCATTCCGGTTGGGTCTAGCCGCCTGGCAGATGGTGACGGCAGCCTTCCACGCATCGAGCAGCGCGTTGTCGTCAAGGGCCGTCAAGGCCTGCGTCAGTCTGGCAAGCCGAGCCTCTCGTTTGCTTGTCACGCTCATCCTCTGCGCTAGTCAGACCCGGCCGACAATGTCCGCCAGCGTACCTTGCATCTCCCCCAGCCGGTCCAGCAGCCGGCGGACTTCCACCTCCGACGCACCCTTGCCGGGCTGGTCGACAAGCCAGAGTTTCAACAGCCCTCCTAACCGTCCCTGATCGCCGGCCACGCGCACCAGGTCGCCCACTGCGGCGTAGTCGAGGGCTGATCCGATCGTCTTGTTCAAGGCGACGGCGCGGAGATAGGAGGCGGTCGATAAACCGGCAGCCTTGGCCCGCTTGGCTATCTCGTCTCGTTCCTCAGCCGTCACTGTGAGCCGGAGAGGGTGCTTCCGGTCGCGGCTCTTGTAGGTCGCACGGCTGGTGGTCGGCCGCTTGGTCGCGTCTGCGCCTAGCTTCTCCACTGGCGTCCCCTCTACCTACGTCCACGTCGAGCGAAGCGAGTAAGGCCCCGCATTGTGGCTCCACAATGCCTATCCTGCCTTCTTACTCCAAGGGGCACCATGTCCGTTCTTGTCCTCCCCTGTCCACTCCCGGCCACACCAAGCCCGAAAACAACCTCTGCGGATGTGATCGGACGAAAGTGGACAAGTTTGGCGACATGATAGGACATGATTGGCCTATGCAACTGGCGATCTTTTCCGGTAGCGTCACCGAACCGATCGGCGCCAGAGATAGCCGAACGGGCCAACAGCAGGTTCACCCATGACAGACGACAACACGCCAAGATGGGGTGCTGGACGGGTTGCCTTTGTCGCTCGGCTAGACACCATTCGCTCCGAAATCGCGCAGGGCTTTACCCTCCGCGTCATCTACGAACGGCACGAGGCAGCCCTTGGGATTGGCTACTCCGCCTTCTGCAAGCTCGTCCTCCGCCACGCCGACGACGCCAAGCCACTCCGCCGCCGCAGCTCGTCCACACCGCCAGCGCCTATCCCACCGCTCGCTCCAGTCCGAGAACGCCCGACACCGTCACCGCCCCTAAAGTCAGAAAGGATAACAGATGCCCGACACGAACACTCCGCCCGCACCGCCTCGTTCAGGCACGACGGCTCCGAAAGGCCGGACGACCGAAAGCGCCTCCTTGGAGAAGAATGACCCCCAGCGCCTGCTCCACTTCGTGCTGATGGGCAAAGGTGGCGTGGGCAAGACGATGGTGGCTCTGCTCCTGTCGCAGTGCATCGCGGACAAAGGCGAGCCGGTGGTCTGCATCGACACAGACCCGGTGAACAGCAGCCTGGCTAGCCTCTCCACCATGCCAACCGATCGGGTCGCCATTTTCAACGGCAACAAGGTCGACACGCACGCCCTGGACCTGTTCACCGAGCGTCTGGCCACCGAAGATACAAACTTCGTCGTGGACAACGGGGCCGCCAGCTTCGTCCCGGTCAGCCACTATCTGCTGGAGAACGATGTGGCGGGGATGCTGGTCGAGGAAGGCCGCTTTCCCGTCGTCCATGCGGTCGTGACAGGCGGGCCGGGGATGCTCGACACCATCAAGGGTTTTGCCTCGATCCTGGAGAGCTTCCCGCCGAGCGTCCGCATCGTGGTTTGGGTCAACGAGTTCTTCGGGCCGGTGGTGAACGCCAACGGCAAGGGCTTTGAGGACCTGCCCGTCTATCTTGAGAACCGCGAGCGCATCTTTGGGATCGTCCGCCTGCCGCAGTTCAGCGAGGAAGCAACCTCCGACCTCCGCGACATGATCGCCAGGAAGATCAGCTTCGCGGACGCGCTGCGGAAGGAGAACACCGCCATCCTCCGAATGCAGAAGTCCCGCCTGTTCAAGATTCGCGAGGCCATCTGGCCGCAGATTGAACGGGTGATCTGATGGACCCGGCCAAGCTCCGAGAAGGACTCCGAAAGGCTGGGCTCTATGTGGCCGAAGGTGATCCGGTCCTGGAACTGGCCGCCATCTGCGAAGTGTCGCTCGCGGATACCGTCAAGGTGATTGAGCGCGTCACCACGCAGCAGGCCGATCGAGTAACGCTCGCCTCTACGGCGTCGGTGGAAGCGGCGAAGAAGCAGGCCGAGCTGATCGTGACGAAGGCCGGCGAATGGGCAGCGACGCAGATTAAGACTGCCGCCACCGAAGCTGCGGCGCTGGTTATCGCTGATATCCGGGCAGAGGCCGCCGGGGTCCGGGTAGCAAGCCGGGTTGCGGTTAGGGCAGCCTGGGCGACGGCGTTCTGTGCCCTCGTGGTCGTCGCCGGGCTGGCTGGGATTGTCCTTTCCCGGTTCACGCACGGCTAGATCGGACATCTGGGCAGGCCCATTTTCTGGACCCCTGCCCGCCTTCTTTTCCTGTGGAAAGTCAATGGGTTCTGTGGAGCAGCGGCCGACCACTCCCCCTCACAACTGCAAGATAATTAAGGTTATCCTGCACACGCAAAGCGTCTCCAGACAGGCCCTTCCGAACCGTTATGGCAAGGATGCGTAATTCGCAGCGTCCGGCGCATTAACCCTTCCCATGAGTGAGGGGGACGGGGTATTGTTCCTGTAGCGACTCGCTGCAGCGGGTCGCTTTCAGACGGTCTGGGGGCAATGGCAAACTTCGCGTGGTTGGTGGACGAGCTGGGGGACATCACGGGCAATCGCCCCGATGCGAACCTGCGCCTCCGCTACCTGCGTGAGGCTGGCATCATCGGCCGTTCCGCCAAGGATCGCTTCGCCCCCCAGGTCGAGGCCGTCCAAGCTACCTCGGCCCTGCTGTCGAACCTCACCGTGAGGCCGCAGGTGGATGCGCCGTCCGACGTTAGGAAGCTGTGGCGGCTCCAGCTCTCCTTGGTCCAGCCGATCTACACCAACCACGAAGGCTCGACTGTCCAGATGCCGGCTGAACCTCGCTCTGGGTTCTTCGGCTTTGGGCAGACCGTGATGCACCTCGTGGAGCGTGCGGTTTGCCCCAGCGAGTGGGATCGCCCGCTTTTTAGCCGGAAAAACTCGTTAAGAATCTCGGTCCACCGCAATTGCGAAGTGGCCGAGATTGCTTATGACGATCAGATCGAGTGGTACTACCCGGTCAATGGGCTTTCCGACCACAACAACGAACAAGCCGAGACAAAAACAACCGTTAATGCTCTCCACATCGCGCGGGTTGCACATCTTGTGCGGCATAGTCGTGACATGGCCGAGCATATGAATACCATAGTGCCGACAGATAGCGCTTGGAAGGCTTTGGGATTTACTCCGCCGCTACCCGGGCCTCCCTACGGAGCGGTGACGGATTGGACCAAAGCCGGTCAGTTTGCTTACGATTTCCACAAAGCAAAAGCCGCTGGGCTACCACCCCCAGCGGCCTCCACCTTAGACGCTGACCAAGATGGTCAATCGGAACTGCCACTCTCGGGCTACCAACCCGAGAACGAACAGGCTGTCGAAGTTACCCACGAACAGTCTACTCGCCGCCGTCGCTCCGTGCAACGGCGTGGTGACATTCCGGTCGACCGCACCTCCCATACAAGGACGCGGACCGATGAGCACCGACCTGATGAACAGCACCGCGATGACGGCGCTGACCCAATTGCTGCCTGAACTGAAAGAGATTGCGGACGCCTGCGGCAAGCGGGCTCCGAAGTACCGAACCGTCTATGGCAAACTGCTGGACGGTGAGATCCCGGGCGAGAAGATCGGGAACCAGTGGTTCGTCCGGCGGGCGGACTTGGGGATGATTGCTGAGCGGCTGGGCTTGGTGGCGAATGTGCCGGCCCGGTCCACGAAGGCGCGCAAGCCGGTTTCGGAAACCGTCGCCGCGTAACCAGCCCCACCAGCCGCAGCGCGGGCACGCGCTGGCTAGTGGGAACTGGCGCTTACGCTTCGGCGCTCTGGCAGGCACCCAAGATATAGCTACCTGAACCGCTTTAGCCAAGCCGCATCCCGCGTTCCGCCAAGGAACGCCCCATGCCTTCTTCCACCGCCACAAGGCGAGCCGTGCCTTCCGACTACATCCTCCGCGGTCGTGACAGCATGACCTTTGGGATGCAGCACACCCTCAAGCCGACCAAGTCCCGCTCTTTCACCCTCAACCTCGACCCGGCCCGCCGCCTCGACATGGAGGCTGCGATCGAACTGCAGCACGGCCACATTCAGGCCGCCGAGATGCTGGCTCGCCGGGCGGCCGAGCTGCGCGAGGCCCGGCAGTGAGCGCGCTCTCGGATTGTCTCACCAACCTGCACTCTGAGGCAGGTGGCGCCATTGAGCTGATCGTCGTGCGGCCGGTCGACGCTCCCGAACTGGTGGCCTACGCGCTCGCGGGCGATCGGCAGGCCATGAGGATTTTCGAGGCGCTGTCCAATGCATCCCAGGCCGTGGAGAACGCCCCCAAGAGGAAGCCACTGCTCTGCGCGACGTGCCCGAGGCCCCTGCGCGGGACCGCCTTCACGTTCGGGATCGTCCTGCCGATGCGCGACGATCCGCAGAGCGGCGTTGCCTTCGGCATCTGCGTGAAGTGCGGCGCCAGCGCCGAGGTATTGCAGGCGAAGGCGACTGCGGCCCTGCACAACATCTGGCCGGACTTGGTGCCCGTCGACATCACGCACCCCGAAGGGGGCCGCGCATGATGGCGCTGTCGCCGCCCGACCGGAACCGCTTGGCGGGTATCCTCGGGATGCTCGGGTCCAGCCACGCGGGCGAGCGGGATGCCGCGGCGCTCGCTGCCGATCGGTTCGTCCGGGCGCGCGGCATCGCGTGGCCCGACCTGCTGGCCGGGGAGCCGGCGGCGCCCAGCCGAGCCGCGCCGGTCAACACCCTCCAGGCCGACATCGCTCTCTGCCGGGCACATCCTGGGCTCCTGACGGAATGGGAGCGGGTGTTCCTGCGAGGCTTGAAGGCCGAACGGGGGGTTAGCCCGAAGCAGCGGCGCATCTTGATCGGTATGGTCAACAAGGTGCGCGGCGTGTGAGCGCACCCGCTACCCCTGCGGTTGATGGGTGCGGAATCACCGTGCTGCGAACTGCACCGCGCTACAGCGCCACGAAGCGGTGGCGGTGGGACAGCACCCTCGGCCAGTGGTCGAAGGTCTCCTATCAGGCGGGCGCGATGTTCGCGCCTTGTGAACACAAGGTCCGCAACCTCGCGGAGCTGGTCGAGGTGCTCGATGCCGTGCGCCATGACCCCCGGGCCTTCGTGGTCCGTGGCGCGCTGCTGGCGGAGGCTGCGGAGGCGCTGGCCGCTGATCCGGGACACATGATCCGCCGCCGGAAGCACACGAAGAACGGTGTGGTGCCGACGCTGGAGGAAGTGGCTCGTCGCTGGATCATGGTCGATATCGACAACTGGCCGCTGCCGGCGTGGAGCGACCTGGTCGACGATCCGGAGGCCGCGATCGACACGGCCATCCACGAGCTGCTGCCGGACGCCTTCCACGATGCAACATGCTGGTGGCAGCTTTCCAGCTCGGCGGGCTTCGCAGCCGGGTTCCTCAAGGTCCACCTGTTCTTCTGGCTCACGGAGCCGGCGACGAACCTGCACCTCAAGGCCGTGCTCAAAGAGCACGCGCCGGGCGTGGATCGGGCGCCGTTCAACGCAGCGCAGCCGCACTACATCGCGGACCCCATCATCGAGGGCGGGCACGATCCCCTACCCCGCCGCACCGGCTGGCGGCAGGGGCTCGATGACGCGGTAGAGCTGCCGGCGCTGTCCCCCAAGGTCATCAGGCCCCGCGAGCCCGGCAAAGGCTCCACCGGCCGCGCCGGGGACGTGATGGACGCGCTGGCCTATCTCGGGCACGGCGAGGGCGGCCAAGGCTTCCACGAGCCGCTGCGCACCGCGACACTGCGCTATGCCAAGCGGTGCCGCCGGTTCAACGAGCGCGACGACGACGCGCTCAAGGACGAGCTGCGCGAGGCGATCCGGTCGGCTCCTTGCAACCCGGGCGGCAACGTGGAGACGCCCTACTGCCAGGACTTCTACCTCAACAACATGATCGAGGGTGCGTTCGCGCTGCTGGCCGGCGACGATGAGATCCAGGTCATGCGTCCGCACCACGCCGCGCCGGGGCAGTCGGTTAGGGAGGCGCGGGACGCTCTGGCAACCCACGTCGCTGGCTTCGTGGACCGGGCAGTGGCCTGGCACCTGATGGGCGAGGCAGCGCACGCGGAGCACCCGCCGGAGCACGCCGCGCTGGTGGTCGACGTAGGGGGGGGCAAGAGCCGCGCGACCCGAGAAGCTCTGTCTGGGTTCATCACCGCCGCCAAGGGCGAGGACCGCAGCGCCGAGGATCGCATCCTCAACGGGCAAATGTTGCACCGGGTGCTGTGGCTGGTGCCAACGCACAAGCTCGGGAACGAGACGCTGGCCGAGATGGAGACGCTGGGCCTCAACGTCGCAGTGATGCGCGGGCGTGAGGCGGACGAGCCGGGCACGGCGGACCTGGAGATGGACCGGCCGGCTCAGAAAATGTGCCTCAACCTGCCAGCGGTCGAGGACTCCATGCTCGCCGGCTACGATGTCGAGGGCTCGGCCTGCGGCAGCGGCAAGCCGGGCTCGCAGTCTTGCATCTTCCGCGATCAGTGCGCCTACCAGCGAGAGAAGAAAGCGGTCGCGAAGGCGGACGTGGTGATCGCCTCGCATCAATCGCTGTTCCACCATCTACCCAAGGAAGTCAGCCGCGGCCTGGGCATGGTCGTGGCGGACGAGGCGTGGTGGCAGTCGGGCTTGCGCCCCAACCAGCACACACGACTGGCCTCTTTCTCCGAGGAACCCCTCCAGTATCCGGTGCTGGTGAAGGACCCGATCCCCGGGAAGAAGGGCGCCTTCCGGTATTCGACCAACGCCATGGCCACGAACGATCTGCACGTCCTCTCGGGCAAGCTCCAGGCCGCCTTTGCCTCCCTGAATGACGGGGACTTTGTCAGCCGCGCCGCGGTCCTCGCCGCTGGGCTGACGGCCGACGCCTGCGCCGACGCGATCAAACTGGAGTGGCGCCGCCGGTACGAGGGCGCCATCTGGCCGGGGCAGTCGCTGGCCTCCCGCAAGGAAGGCGTGCAGCGCGCGGCCGGCAACCTGGGCATCCCGCGCCGCGCTGCGATCTGGGAAGTGGTGCGGGCGCTGCTGGCCGAGCACGACACCGAAACCGGGCGGCTCCGATGGGCACCCGCTCCGACAAGGAAGGCGAGTACCAGGCGATTCTCCTGCACACCCGGGCGGAGATCCGCGAGGACATCACCGGGCTGCCCGTCCTGCTGCTGGACGCGACCATGCCGCTGCCGGTGGTTCGCCACTTCCTGCCCCGCCTCGACGTGCTGGCGGAGGTCAAGGTCCAGGCGCCGGACATGGAGATCCACCAGGTCATCGGCGGATGGGGCAAGACTTCCATCGTCCCCAACGACAAGGCCGCGCCGGACGAGAACCGGCGGCGAGAGAACCTAGTCGGGGAGCTGGCCGACTTCGTGCGGCTGAACAGCGGCGGCAATGGGCTGGTCGTGACCTACGAGGCAATCGAGAAGCGGTTTGCCGATCTGCCCGGCATCCGCACCGGGCACTTCAATGCCATCGCCGGCCTCGACGTGTTCCGGGACGTGCGCAGCCTGTTCGTCATCGGCAGGCCGTTCCCGGATGCCCGCCACCTTCGCGACGATGCCTTGGCTCTCACGGGCCGTGCCATCCAGCACGAGGCCGGCCAGGTCGAGACGCGCGGCGCTCTGATGGCCGATGGCTCGGGGGCCGCCATCAACGTGCGCGCCTACGCGGACTTGGACATGGAGGCTATGCGCGCCGCCATCACCGATGCCGAGGTCATCCAGGCGATCGGTCGGGGCAGGGGGATCAACAGGGACGCCAGCACCCCCCTGACGGTGTTCGTCATGGCCGACGTGGTGCTGCCGCTCCCGGTCCACCGCATCGCCCGCTGGGCCGACCTTCGCCTCGACGTCATGTGGCGGATGCTCGCCAGGGGAGTCGTGCTGCTCGGCGCCACCGACGCCGCCAAGGGCTACCCAGACCTGTTCCCGACTCCCGAGGCGGCCCGCAAGGCAATCCAGCGCGCCGGGGCTGGGGGGTATTTCCCGGACATCTCCCTAGGGAATACTACCCTAGGGGAATGTCCGGGAAATAGGCTGGTCGAGGTCACATACCGGCCGGCCGGCCGAGGGCAGCAGGAACGCAGGGCGCTCGTCCTCCCCGAGCTGCTGGAAGCCATGCCGGAGTGGCTGGCGCAGGTCTGCGGGGCGCCCCTGGCCCACTACGCAGTGGTGCAGCCGCCTCCGCCGTCCCCAGCGGCAGAGAAACCGGCCGGCCCGAAGTTGCCGCCAGACGCGCCGTTGCACCCATCGGCGCGAAATCCGGAGCCTTCGCGCATGCCGGCAGGTGCCGGCCCTATGCCGACTGCGGCTAGGTGTCCCCCGCTACACCCCAGCGCCGGAGTGGCGGTACTCTCACCGGCCGCTCTCCATGCTGCGGACCTTGGGTGGGGTCGGCACGTCTGGCTCGCGGACCACGAGATGCCGGACGAGTGGTGGCCGGGCGCTGTGCCGCCCCACACGGCGCAGCCGGCTCATGGGCCGCCGGCGTTTCCTTGGCGGTGATCTTGAAGCGACCTTTGCCCAACGCTCTCAGACAACCCGCATCCCGATACGCACCCCTTCGCCTTGGCGATGCCCGAACTCACGAGGACCAACAATGACTGACCAGCATGTTGCCGGAACTGAGATGCCAGACCTGGGCGCTCTCTCAAGCCAGCTTTCGGCCAGTCCCGAGGCTACCTCGCCACCCCGCGTAGAACTGCCCGGCAGCCCCGGCAGCCCCGGCGGCGGCGGCGGTCCGTTTAAGAGCTGTGGCGGGTCGAAGAACCCCGACTTCAACGACATCATCCTGCTGGAGACGCTGGCCACGGTTTATTCCCCTGGCTCTGAGCCCGGAACACATGACGAGCGGCAGGACCGGCGAGGGGTAGCTACAGCACAGGCCCTTACTGCCTTCGGAGCGAAGGATGAGGTCGTGTCCCAGGGCGTGGTGTAGGAGGCCGCTGAGGGATCAGCAGCCACCGCGGTGATCTTGGGTAGGGTTGAGTTGTCGAGACAAAACCTGAACCCGAGGACCACCACGATGACTGATGACAAGATCGCCCTTCGCGCGCTTCTGGAGAAGGGCTCCGACGCGACATTCCTTCGGGAGATGATCGGCTTTGCCGCGGAGCGTCTGATGCAGCTGGAGACCGAGGCTGCCTGCGGAGCTGCCCCTGGCGAGCGCAGCGCCGGGCGGACCAACCAGCGCAACGGCTACCGCGAGCGGGACTGGGAGACGCGGGCGGGCACCGTCGAGTTGCGCATCCCGAAGCTGCGACGCGGATCCTACTTCCCGTCCTTCCTGGAGCCGCGGCGCATGGCCGAGAAGGCGCTGACGGCCGTGATCCAGGAGGCCTACATCCAGGGCATCTCCACCCGGTCCGTCGACGACCTGGTCAAGGCCATGGGGATGGAGGGGATCAGCAAGAGCCAGGTGTCGCGGCTCTGCATGGAGATCGACGAGCGGGTGGGTGCCTTCCTCGACCGCCCGATCGAGGGCGACTGGCCGTATGTCTGGCTCGACGCCACCTACGTGAAGGTGCGGCGGGACCACCAGATCGTCTCGGTTGCCGTCATCATCGCGGTCGGCGTCAACACCGACGGCAGGCGCGAGGTGCTGGGCATGACCGTGGGCCACAGCGAGGCGGAGCCGTTCTGGGTCGAGTTCCTGCGCAGCCTGGCGCGTCGCGGCCTGCGCGGCACCAAGCTGGTGATCTCGGATGCGCACGAGGGTCTCAAGGCAGCAATCAGCAAGGTCCTCAGCGCCACATGGCAGCGCTGCCGTGTGCATTTCATGCGCAACGCCCTGGCCTACGCTGGCAAGACCCAGCGCCGCATCGTCTCGGCCTGGGTCGGCACCGCGTTTGCCCAGGACGACGCCGAAGCCGCCCGCAAGCAGTGGCGCGAGGTCGCCGACCAGGCCCGGCCTCGGGTGCCGAAGCTGTCAAAGCTGATGGATGACGCAGAGGCTGACGTGCTGGCCTACATGGGATTTCCGGCCCAGCACCGGGCCAAGCTGCACAGCACCAACCCGCTCGAGCGACTCAACGGCGAGATCAAGCGCCGCAGCGACGTGGTCGGCATCTTTCCGAACGAGGCCGCGGTCACGCGCCTGATCGGCGCCTTGCTGCTCGAGCAGAACGACGAGTGGGTCGTCCAGCGCGCCCGCTACATGACCCTGGAAACCATCGCGCCGCTCAGCGATGATCTCGCCGTCAGCATGCCAGCTCTGGCAGCCTGACCCCGGTAGCCCGCGCTACCCAGGAACACCGCTTCTACACCACGTGGTGGGACACGATCACGGCTGCTCCCCCGGTCCGCCCCGCCTCCTACGCCGTGCCCACGGCGGCGCAGCGGTGGGGCAGCGCCACCGTCCACCACACCGAGCACCACGACAACCGCAGCGAGATGCACGTCGGCCCCGTCACCGTGCACACTCATACCAACCGCCCTAATTCCGGACCGTTGCCCAGGTGCGTTCCGTGATTGACCTGACCCGTGCGATGTCACCAATGAACGCGTTCCACGCCGTGCAGCAGGTCTC
>JAABUY010002785.1_pt1 | contig 20259 bp, 13 predicted proteins | sample 5560271 | NCBI WGS metagenome assembly JAABUY01 (sample SAMN10711886, study PRJNA513374) | rock metagenome | isolation source: Antarctica rocks | place: Antarctica: Victoria Land, University Valley
CGGTCATCGGGTTCTCCGGTCAGGTTGAAGCTTCGCAACTCCACCTTAGCCAGCCGATCCGATGACCACCTCCGCCTACACCGCTTCCATCAGCGAAATTCCACCACGAGCACGGACGCTATCGGCCGGGGTGGTGGGATGTCTCGATGGTGGCGTCCTTGACGGTCCGCCGCGTCCGCTCGGCCTGACCGTTGGTCCAGGGATGGTATGGCCTGGTCGGCCCGTTCCGGTTCCTGGGCAGGTCGGCGAAAGCCATGCCGTTGTCGGTCAGCACGGCGCGGGTGGCATGACACCAGCGGCCGTTGATGATGAGCGGTCGGAAAAGAAAGCAAGGTTGAGGCTCTGCCTCAAACTCCGCCAAAGGCAGGCCTTTGGAATCCGATACTCAAGTCAAGGGATCAAAGGGTCCTCGGACCCTTTGCGGGTCTGGGCGGAGCCCAGCCTTGCTTTTCCTGGCCGGTCACGATCGACGATCGTTGGCGTAGGGAAACGCTGCTACCACGCCGCGCAGGAAGTCGGCTCCGTTCATCTTCGCGGCGTCGTCGCGGAACTCGACAGGGGTGAACTTCGACACGCGATCGATGGCGAGGGCCATGGTCGGCTTGCCCTCGGCCAGGCGCAGCTCGCTGATGTCGATGTGGACGGTGCCGATTGCGGTGTCGGCGAACTTGCCCCGCCTGGTGGCCTTGCTCGGGTCGTCGGGCAGGCGGGAGACGGTGTGGCGTTCGAGGCATCGATGCGGGCTGGAGCGTGTCAGCTTCGGGATGGTGTCGCGCAGGCAGCCGAGCGCGTGTCCTCTGGGCTCGACCAACCGTGCCCGCAGCCAGGAGCAGGGCGGCGAGCCGCAGCCGGTGAAATAATGGGCGGGCGAATGAAGGTGCCAGGCGGCTGTGCGGAAGACAGGTGTTTTCCGCACACTGGAAAGCGAGATCAGGCCACACAGGCCAGAAAGGAGCGTGGTTCGCGACGCAACGTAGCAGCTTCAGCCTGTGTGTCGCGCGGCGCGGGAATTGCACTCAGGGCAAGAACGTCTTCTGAGCACGACCAGCAAACTGCTTCCAAATCCATGCAAGAAGGTCATTCCCTGCATCTGGACTGCAACTACTTAGTCGGTGACTGATGAGGACAGGTGAACTGTTTTGCCACCGAGGGCTTCGGTCACTGGGTAGGAGGCGGTGATCGCCGCGCGAACCGTCGGAGTGTAACGGTTTCTCCAGGCCAGGGAGCTTGACTCGTCCTCCGTCACGACAAAGGCAAAGCGGTGGGCCAGGATCATGTCCACGAACGGTCGCTCGTCCCACCGGCCCGTGCTTGCCAGCTCCGCGAAGATCGCCGGTTCCCAAACAACCTCTTTGCCGGCTTGCATCACTGCCACCATGTCCTCGGAGAGCACCGGCTTGTTCGCGCCCCCGATGCGCGCCGCCAGGCTTTCCAGCTCGGCCCTCTGGGCATCGCTCACAAGGCGCATGGCGGACATGGGTGTGACGGCGACCTGCAGGACGAAGAGCAGGGGGAGAAGGGCGAGGATCGTCAGGCCACGCTGCCCGTCCCTGGCCCTGCGGACCTCCTCCTCGATCACTGCCGCCATCAAGGTGCCGACCAGCACGCTCAATACGCCCATCCACTCCAACGCGTAGTTGAGCGACGCTCCGGACTTGCCAAGCGAAACCAGAGATGCGGTCGCAAGGCAGAGGTAGAGGACCAGGATCGACAGGTTGCGGCTGGATCGGCCGTCGTCGCGGCCCGGCAGCGCGGCACGGCGCCGGGCCGCGACGTTGCACCTCCAGGCTGCAAGCACGCCCAGCAAGCCGAGCATGACAAGACCAAGCTGCAGGACCTCCACGAACAGGGCCTGAACCATCGCTCCCAGACTGAAGCGGTTGATGTTGTAGAACAGAATGTGATCGAGAAAGCGGCCGTGAGTCATGCCCATCAGCACCGTGAGGCCAAGGCCGCCAAGAACGAGGCCGAACGCGAGCATCCTGACCGCGACGCGCCGATCCACGACCAGCAGGACAGCTACCGCGGCGATCGGGGCGGCAAAGCTGGTCTGCTTCGTGAACACGGCCATCACGAAGGCGGTCATGCCGACGTAGGAAAGGGCAAGGTGCCTGGTGCCCTGCATGACACAGAGAAGGCCGCCAAGGCTGAGAGCAATGGCGAGCATGTCGACGCGCATGAAGGGCGCCCAGACGACCACCGGCCACCAGCAGAAGAAGGTCAGACCTCCGATGGCGCCGCCGACCCAGCGGCCGGGCGTGCGCGGCGGCATTGCCTGGACAACCAGCGCCGCCACCAAGCACCCTATGGCGAGGGTCGAGGCCAGAGAGACCGCGCGCCCGGCTGCGAGCATGTTCACGCCCAGCGCCGAGATGCCACGCACAATCAGATGGTAGAGGGGCGGATAGTGGAAGACGAGATAGGGGAATCGCGTGATGTCGCCGTACATGCGCGGGCCCGGGATCAGCGCGGCCTGCTGCCAGATGATGCCTTCGCCGTAGTCGAGGCCATAGGGGTAGGTGATGGCGTGGACGGCATCGCTCCAGAAGCCGACGGCGTGGAGCGCCACGACGAGCAGCGCGACGCCGACCATCAGCAGCGCCAGCGACATGGGCGGCCGTGACCGAGGGCTTCGGGCAGTCGGGAGGGGCGCGACCATGCGCGAAGGCTCCAGGCTGACGGGAGTCATGCCGGCCGCGCCCGGATCAGCATCTGCTTCCCGTACGGTCTGAGGGGTGAGCGGAGGTAGGCACCCACCAGCAGCGGGGACACAGGAAAACGCGACTTCACGGTGAGCGGCATGAAGCGGGGCACCACCTCGAGGACCGTGTAGTCGTTGGCTCGCAGGAGATCCGCCAGGCTGACATGGGAATAGGCTGTCACGTGGGTGTAGTCGTCGAAATACTCCCGGAAGGCATAGCGGTAGTTCGGCTGCAGGAGGGTCAGGGAACCGCGGCGCGAGAGCTTCGCGCGGAGCTGATCGAGGACGCTGACGAGAGCTCCTTGCGGCAGATGTTCGAACAGGTTGCTCGCGAAGGCGTAGTCGACGCTGCCATCCGACAGGAAGGCGAGGTCGGTCGCCTCGCAGATACGGGATTCCACCCCGTGTTCCAGGTGTCGCGGAAAGTCGCCCCATGTATCGACCGCGATGCGCCGGCGGGCGACGACCTGGTTGATGAAGCTGCCGTAGCCGCACCCGAGATCCAGGACTGTGAAATCGGGCTCGATCCGGGTGCTGAAATAGTGGCGCCAGAGAGCCCGCCAGACGATCTCGCGCCGAGCGTCGGCCGGCAGGCGAGAACCATGATAGCCGGCCATCAACCGGCGTCCCTGCTAGCCTGCCAGCCGAAGACCACGCCAAGGATCATCCTGGCTCCGACCTTGAGGGCGCGACCGTTGCTGAGGTTGCCCCCCTTGCTGATGCCGACCCTTTGATGGAACGTCACCGGGCATTCCACCACCGTCAGCCCCTGCCGAAGGGCCACGTCGAGGAAGTGGATGTTGAACTCCAGGTTGATCGAGGGATTGAGGTGCGGCAGCAGCGCGATCAGCGCTTCGCGGCGGCATATCTTGTATGTGGTGCCGACGTCGGTGATGGTCGCCTTGCCCAGGTGCTTGGCTTCCAGCAGCTTGCCGACGAACAGGTTGCCGAAGAACATGAACGTGCTGAGCTGGGTGTCATACTGCCGCAGTCGCTCGATGGTGCGCGTTCCGTTGACGATGTCGGCGTGCTGAGCATAGGCGAGGAACTTGTCGAGGTCGCCGGCCCGGAAGGTTCGATCCCCCTCGCAAAGAACGATCAGCTCTGCCTGGCTCTGCCGTACGGCTTCGGAGAGGCAGCGATGCACGCATTGCCCGTAGCCTTGCCTGCGCTCGAGCACCGTGACTGCGCCTGCATCCTCGGCCCGTTCGACCGTGCGATCCGTGCTGCCGTTGCTGACCACAATGACGCGATCGACACGCGGGTGGGCCAGAAAGTCCGCCACCGACAGACCGACGCTCTGCTCGTCGTTGTAGGCGGTGAGGGCGACGGTGATCTTCGACAAGGACGGAGCCTCGTAGCGCACGCCGAGCCTGGATCTCTTGGACGGGAACAACAGGAAGAGATCGATGGCCCCGAGCACCAAGCCTACAGTGATCGGCACCCCGCTGTACCAGACAATCGCCTCGTCGAGCGGCAGCAGGGCCTGGTTGAAGCCGAACGCACGCGGGATCACCATCGCGACCCCGAACAGATACATGCCAAGACCGAGGCAGATGCACAAAACGCCGTAGAGAAGAAAGGGGATGCCGCACAGAGCCGATATGAATCGGAGCAACCAGGCTGGAAACTGCCGTGCAGAGACTGAGGATGATGCCTGAGACACGGTTTTGTCCTGCAAACGCCGACATTCTGCCGACATTCCACAAGCTAGCGACGCCCGATCAAGAAAGTATTAACGGCGGATGCGGGGCCAGGTCGCGTAACAGCACCAAGCCATATGTCGCGGCAAATCCGGAACTCTAGACGCGGATAGATGTCTTCCTCGCGCATGAAGGATGTGACTGGTCAACACTTGGAGTGAGCACAGGCCCGTTCACAAGCAGCTGGTCGGGTCTCGCTGAACCTAGCCTGCTTCCTGGACCGGATTAATCGCACCTAAATTCTCATGTCTTAAGGATGTTCCGGTCCCTGCAAGACAGGAGCAGGGCTTGGGACAGAGCAAGACATGGACCTCAGGAAAAGTGGCTGCCTCGACACGCCTGTGGGTCCACCTGTCCAGCAACGCTCTTTGGGCAGTGTGCCTTGCCGAGTTCCGGATGCCCCGCCGCCAAGGGCTTTCCTGCCTGTCGGCGACAGTGACCGCGGCGCAATCAGCATGACGCCTGACCCTGTCTTCGCCCCATCGCATGCCGGCCCGTCGAGTTCCGGGTCCGTCCCTGCCGGGCAGGTCGGCGACAGGTTCGCCGCCACGCGCGACGTGTCGACACTACTGCTTTTGAGCGCCGGGATCTCGCTGGCTTGCTGCCTGTTCCTGTTCGACACAGACTTCATCGACGGATCCTCGCCATTCTGGCGCGACCCGCACGGCGCAATCGATGCCAGTTGGGCCGACATGGCGCAGGCGCTCAGTGGGTACGACTACTTCGTCCGCGACGGGTGGCGCCTGCCTCTGTTTCAGGTCAGCCGGCTGGGCGCGCCAGGCGGCAGCAATATCATCTATACGGACAGCACTCCGATCGTGGCGCTGGCCGGACGCCTGCTGTTCTGGCTGAGTGGCCGCGTGTTCAACCCGTTTGGCTTGTGGACCGCGTCGTGCTTCGTGGCCAGTGCCGTCTCGATGACCCTGCTCGCCGCTCGGCTGGGCGCCAGGAGCTTGGCCTCGGCGATCGCCGCCACCGCATTCGGGTTGTGCTCCCCGGCGCTACTGGCACGCTGGGGGCACACCACGCTGATGGCCCAGTTCGAGGTGACGCTCGCGCTGGCCTTCTATTTCGGCGCAGTTCGCGCGACTCCCGCGTTGCCGCGTCTGCTCTGGGCGGTGCCGCTGTGCGTCCTAGCCATGTGGACCCACGCCTACCTGTTCGTGATGGTCGTGGTGATCGTGGCTGCCGCCATCGCTCAGGCCCTGCTGGACCACAGGCTCCGCCCGGCGTCTGGCTTCTGCCTGGCTGCCGGCCTCGGCGTGCTGCTGGCCGCGCAGCTGTTACTGTCGGGCTACCTTGCAGCCCCTGGGGCGCTGAGCGCCCCAGGGTTCGGCATCGAATCGGCCAATCTCCTGTCACCTGTCTTCCCGGACAGGAGTCTCTTGGGAACCCTGATCGGTCTCAAGCATCTTGATCCGACAGGCGAGCAGAACGGGGCATACTGCTACTTGGGCGCGGGAGCATTGCTGCTGCTCTGGTGCGCACGACGATCACTGGTCGGCAAAATGCAGGACATGCTCGCGCGCCATTCCTGCCTGTTGGCGGCCCTTCTGGCCTGCATCCTGTTTGCTGTGTCGAACGATGTTTTTCTCGGCAACCTACACATCCTGCACGTGCCGCTGCCGTCGGCCATCCTGACGCTAGCCGGCGTGTTCCGTGCCAGCGGTCGCTTCGTTTGGCCGGCGATGTACCTGACAATGGCGCTCGGCATTGCCGGATGCGCCGCCCTGAGACACGGACGACGGACGACGATGGTCCTGCTCGTGGCGGCCTTCCTGCAATGCGTCGACACCGTTCCGCTATGGGCAGAGGTCGAGCACAGCCTGCACTCCCCTGTGGAAAGCCCCGTGGACGCCAGTGCCTGGGAGGCTGCAATCTCGCGCCACAGCTTCGTCCGGGTGACTCCGGTGCTTGGCTGCTTCCAGCACTTCTCCCTCCCGCTGGGAAGAATTCTGACCCAGGTTCAGCTGATCGCCGGCCGCCTGAACGTTGCGACCAACAACGTCTACAGTGCGCGACCCGGAAGCGATTGCCCCCCCACCGCCAACACGCTTCAGCCAGGCGAACTCCAGCTCCGCTGGCTCGGTGACCCCATGCAACCGCAATCCGACACAGACTTGCACTGCACCACGGCCTACGAGCTGGCGGTGTGCAGCATGACGTTGGATGCCGCCGACCGCGCAGCCCTTCTGCCCCGTGTTCCACTCATGTAGGCAAGGCTCAGAACGACCAGGCTCTGCGACTGAACTCGTCGATGCTCAGGTCGATGGGCGTTGCGGCGAGCTGGGCGAAGCCCATCCAGCTCCGGCGCGGTTTGTCGCGCCGCAGGGCGATGCGGCCCGGTCTTTCAGCCGAGAGAACGCGGTCCCGACGGGGTGCCGACGGGCGTGGATCGGCCTGTCCCAGGGTGGCGGGTCCACCATGCCCAGCCTGGGCGGGGTGGGCACGGTGCGGCCCTGGCTCGGCAAGGCGGCGCGCAGCGGGGCCGAGACGTCGCCGCGGCCCAGGGCTGCATCACGGGCGCGATGCCAGACACCAGCGCCGGGGCATGGCGCAGGTCGGAGTGCCGCCCTGGGCTGGCGATCAGCCGCAGCAGCCGGCTGGATCGTCAGGATCGGAACGCAGCCGCGACGCCGCTCCAGGCCCGCCGCGCATCCCCTGACCCTGTCCTCAGAAGAACTTGCCGCGCAGGAAGCCGAGCGCCGGCAGCGGCGTCCACGACCTCGGCAGGTCGGTGCGGCGGATCGGCGTCACGCTGTACAGCGGCACCGGCTGCCGCGTGCCCCGCAGGAACTGCCCGTAGGCCCGGACCTGCTGCTCGCGCCACGCGCGGTCCGCAAGGGCCGCGGCGCGGCTGGGGAAGACCTCGGCGACGCGGTGGGTGCGCCCCATCGAAGCCATCACGGCCCAGAGGGTGTCGTCGCCAGTGCGGGGCGGGTAGGCCAGCTCGATCATCGCGGCAAATCTGCCCCGCCGCAGGCGACAAAGGCAAGCGCGGCCACGGCGGTCAGACAGGAAGCAAGGCCGGGCTCTGCCTCCGCTGGCCATTCCAATGGCCCAAGAGGGGCATCGGAACCTTTGGCCAGCTCCGCCCATACCCGCTAGGGGCGGGCCGCCTCTGGACCGGCTTTACTGAGACAAGTGGACTCCAGAGGCCGGCCTTTGGCGGAGTTCGAGGCCCGTGCCTGAAGACGGGGCCTCAACCTTGCCTGCTGCCTCGCCTCGCCGCAGACGGGCCGGCATTAAGCACGCGTTCAGCCCGCTGGCACACAACGGACGCAGCAAGGAGAAGGCGTCGTCATGGGTCTCGCGTCGCGGTTCAACAATCTGTCCATCCGCCTCAAGATCACGCTCGGCCTCGCCACCGTGATGGGGCTCGTCGCCCTGCTCGGGCTCGGCGCCATCGACAGGTTCGGCGAGCTGAACAGGAAGGTGCGCGAGACCAACGACACCTTCCTGGCCTCTGTCAGCACCCTGTCGGAGATGCGCGGCGCGATGGCGAACTACCGCCTGTTCCTGATGCGCCAGATCGCCTTTCCCCACGACGCGCAGGGCGTGCAGACCAGCAAGGACATGGAGGCCAGGCAGCTCGCTGAGCTGGAGAGGAACGAGGCGATCTACGACCGCGCGATCTCCGATCCGAAGGAGCGGGCGCTCTTCGACCAGTACAAGGCGGCACGCGACGGGTTCATGGCGGCAGCCAACGCCACGCTGGCCTTCGCCGCCAGCCATGACGCGGACGAGGCATCCGAGTACTACCGGAGCAACGTGCTGCCCGTCGCTCCCCCGGTCGACGCCGCGTTGAGGGAGGCGGTGAAGTTCAACTTCAACGGCGCGACCGAAGGCGTCGGCCAGGCTTCCGCCATCAACGGGCGCGGCCGCAGGACCGTGCTCGCCGAGCTTGCCGCCTGCCTCGCCGTCGCGTTCGCCGTGGGCTGGCTGCTGGTGCGCGGCGTCGCGTCGCCGGTGGCGGGGATGACCACGGCGATGCGCCGGCTGGCGGCGCGCGACATGGCGACCGAGATCCCCGCCCGCGGGCGGCGCGACGAGGTCGGCCGCATGGCCGAGGCGCTGCAGGTGTTCAGGGACGCCCTGGTCGAGAGCGACCGCCTCGCCGCCTCGGAGAAGAGCGAGCAGGCGCTCCGCGAGCGGCACGGCCTCGCCCTGGCGGGCCTGGTGCGCGGCTTCGAGGCGGAGATCGGCGGCCTGGCGGGCCAGCTCTCCTCCGCGTCGGGCGAGCTGAAGGCGACCGCGCAGTCCATGACGCGCACCGCCGGCCAGACCAGCAGCCGCGCCGCCACCGTGACCACCGCCGCCGGTCAGGCGAGCGCCGCCGTGAACTCCGTCGCTGCCGCCTCCGAGCAGCTCAGCGCGTCGATCCAGGAGATCGCCCACCGGGTCGCGGACTCCGCCCGGATGAGCGCCAAGGCGACCGAGGACGCGCGCCGCACCGACTCCGTGGTCCGTGCCCTGGCCGAGGGTGCCGACAGGATCGGCCAGGTGGTCGACATGATCACCTCGATCGCCGGGCAGACCAACCTGCTGGCGCTCAACGCCACCATCGAGGCCGCGCGCGCCGGCGAGGCCGGCAAGGGCTTCGCCGTGGTGGCCTCCGAGGTCAAGAGCCTCGCCAGCCAGACCGCGCGCGCCACCGAGGAGATCGCAGCCCACGTCACCCGGATACAGGCCGCCACCCGCGAGGCCGTGGACTCCATCCAGGGCATCGCCACCACGATCGAGAGCGTGAGCGAGATCGCCACCTCGATCGCCTCCGCCGTGGAGCAGCAGGGCGCGGCCACGTCGGAGATCGCGCGCAACGTGCAGCACACGGCGGCGAGCACGCAGGAGGTCAGCGCCACCATCTCGGGCGTGAACGAGGCGGCAGGCAGCACGGGAGCGGCGGCGAACGACGTGCTGGCGGCGGCGGAAAGCCTGTCCCGGCAGGCCGGCCGCCTGGGCGCCACGGTCGACCGCTTCGTGGCCGACGTCAGGGCGGCGTAGAAGAGGAAAGGCCAGGGCTCTGCCCTGGACCCGCCAGGGGGAGCCCCCCTGGACCGGCTTCACTTAAAAAGGCCTTCCTTCAGACCGGGCACACCCCCGAGGCGCACTGCAGGTGCGCCCAGTCCACCGCCTCGCGCACCGCCCCGTCCCTGATGCCCTCGACCAGCGCCGCGAAACGCCCGGTGGCGACCTCCTCCTCCGGCAGGTACTCGTAGCCCAGCTCGTTGTCCGGACGGCTCGGCAGCACCGAGCAGCACCGCACCTGCGGTTGCTCCGTCAGCACGATCCTGCGGAACGCCGCGAGGTCGAAGCGGTCGGTGTACACCTTGAGCGTGTAGCTGACCTGGTTGCCCTGCTCCGCCCCGATCCAGTGCCGCTCCAGCAGGCGCAGCCACTGGTACTGCTGCTCCGGGCTGGCCTCCGGCGCCGTGACCAGCCGCTCGCCGAGCCCGAGCCGCAGCGCCAGCGGCACGGTCGGGAACCCCACGATCGACATGCCCGGGAACGTGCGCAGCTCGCGCACCGGGTAGCCGCGCGCCTCGTACTCGCCGAGCAGCGGGTCCGAGCCCACAGACCAGCCGCCGGTGGCCTGGTCGCGCTGGCCCTTGAACTGCACCCAGCGCAGGTACTGCCGACGCGCCGGCAGGTGCGCGCCCTCGGTCAGCCCGAACAGCTTGGACGTGGTCCCCGCCGGCTTGACCGTGGTGACGGTGACCGGCCGCGCCATGCCCAGCTCCGCGGCGTAGGAATCCGCCTCCTGCTTGGCCGCGTCCGACAGCGCGTGCAGCATCCGCCAGAACGGCGCCGTCCTGTCCTCGTCGAGCAGGTCGTGGAAGTCGTAGCCGAAGCGCATCCACGCCCACTCGTGCAGCCCGGTCGGGCCGATGCCGATGCGGTTGGTGCGCGCGACCTCGGCCGCATACAGCGCGTCCATGCGGTTCGCCCGCAGCAGGAAGCGCACGCCCAGGCGCACCGACTCCTCGACGCGCGCGTCCCACTCGCGCAGAACGTCGGCGTCAGCCTCACCCGGCGCAAAGCTGTCCAGCTCCGCGGGGCAGGCGAGCAACGGAGCAAAATCGCCGATCACGCAGTAGCCGCCGGTGACGTGCAGCGTGATCTCGCCGCACGGGTTGGTCGTCACCGGGAAGCGCGCCGAGGCCGCGCGCGCAGAGGCGTCGGCCATCAGACCCGCCGCGTGGTCGAGCTGGTAGCGCTGCGAGCGGAAGTCGCGCCCGTCGACATAGACCGGCTTGTCGCGCGCCGAACCGGTGCGGTTGTCCTCGAGCTGGTCGCCGTTGATCAGCCCCGGCTCGCCGTTGACGTAGGCGCAGCGCGTGACCTCGTCGAACACCTGCCGCGCGTGGGCCGCCACCGGGTCGGTCGCCGTCAGGCGGAACACCGCATCGGCCCCCGCCGCCGGATCGGTGCGCCCGACCGCCTCCCAGAACTCGCGGTCCACCATCACCGAGTGGTTCGCGGTCCACAGCCCGCCCTCGGACTTGGAGCGGATGAAGCGCAGCACGCCCTGGTCGCGCCAGCACTTGGTCGCCATGCGCGCCGCGCGCCGCGCGCCACCCACCTGGACCTCGACGGAGAGGTGGTGGTCGACCAGCAGCGCCTGCTCCCAGGGCTGGAGGATCTCGGAGTCCGGGTCGCGGTCGCGCGACGGCTCGATGACGTGGCGGCGGATGTTGAGCAGCCCGCGCAGCAGCGAGATCGGCCCGGACGCGGGACGCCCCTGCATCCCCGCGATCGGGCTGCCGGCCGGGCGCACCTGCGACAGGTCGAGCACCAGCACCTGGTCGCGCTCGCGCCGGAACGCCATCGCCTCCAGCAGCTCCACCGCCTTGGCCCAGCCCTCGCGGCTGTCGGCGATGACGTGCACCACCGAGCCCTCCGGCGCGGCCGCCACGCTGGGCAGCAGCTCCGCGGCGAGGAACGCGCGCAGCTTGGCCTCGTCGGCGGCGGTCAGCGTCGCCGCCGTGGTACCCCAGCCGAGCACGCCCAGCTCGACGCCGAAGCGGCACATCGCCTCCGGGTCGGACGGGTAGTCGCTGTGCCCGGAGTCGAGGTGCAGCAGCAGCGTCGGGGCAAAGGTCCAGTCCACGTTGACCAGCTCGTCGTCGTACGCGCGGCCCACGCCGGAGCCGTTGAGCAGCAGGTAGAACTCGGCGAACGAGGCGATCGCGGTCGCGCAGTTGGTGAACACCTCCATGTTGCGCCCGGCCTGCCCGGCGTCGCCGTGCTGCAGGTGGCGCCCCGACGCCAGCAGCGCGCCGGTGGCGATCGCGTTGCGCAGCCGCGCCTGCTCCGCGTCGCACGCCCAGGCCGACGGCGGCGCCACCATCGCCGGCGCCGCGGGCAGCGGCGACGCCAGGGTGTCCGAGCGCAGCGCCGCCGGCCGCGCCGCCTCCGCGCGCAGCGCGTCGGCGCGCACCAGCGACAGGTTGCCCTCCGCCACCCGGTCGGCGACGCGGCCGAAGCACTCCTGGTCCTCCGGCCGGAACACGGTGCGCCGCCCGACCGCGACCCCCATGCCCTTGTCGAGCAGCCGCGGGGCCAGCGGCGCCTCGCCGAATCCGCAGGCGCCGTGCGGGTCGCCGATCACGCGGCTCCCGTGCTGGTCCGACGCATAGCCCTGAAACAGTCCGTCCATTCGCGTGCTCCGGCCATCTCGACACATCCCTAGATATAGGGAGTTTACGATCTGATAACACTACATCTGGCAGGCTTCCGGGGCTGTCAAACCCCAAATCTTGCGTCCCCCGCACGATTGCGCTTGACGAATCGAACGCTCCGTCCGGCACCGCCCTGCCCCGCCGCACCATCCGGCCGGGTCCGTGGCGCCTGTCCCCGCGACGAACGCCAGTGGTTTCAACCGACTCCGCGACTTCGTGGAATCGGGTGGGGAGTCGCCCACAGCCGGGCGCGCCCAGCCGTGCCGCCGCGCGCGCCGCGATGTTCACGGTGGCGGCATCTCTCGGGGACGGCGAGAGTGGCGCCCGGGACACAGGGAGACCCGTCATGCCGATCTACGCCCTGGGCGAGCACACGCCCGAGCTTCCGCCCGCCGGCCGCCACTGGGTCGCGCCCGGCGCCCGCGTCATCGGCCAGGTCAGGCTCGGCCTGGACGTCGGCGTCTGGTTCGGCGCGGTGCTGCGCGGCGACAACGCGGCCATCGAGGTCGGCGCGCGCAGCAACATCCAGGAGAACGCGGTGCTGCACGTCGACCCGGGCACGCCGCTCACCGTGGGCGAGGGCGCCACGATCGGCCACGGCGCGATCGTGCACGGCTGCACCCTGGGCGACAACGTCCTGGTCGGCATGGGCGCGGTGGTGATGAACCGCGCGGTAATCGGGTCGGACTGCCTGGTCGGCGCCGCGGCCGTCGTCACCGAGGGCAAGATGTTCGCCCCCGGCTCGCTGATCGTCGGCAGCCCGGCCCGCGCGGTGCGGGCGCTGACGGAAACGGAGATCGCGGGGCTGCGGCGATCGGCGGCGCACTACGTGGAGAACTGGAGGCAGTTCGCAGAGGGGCTGAAGGAAGTGAAGTAAGGCCAGGGCTCTGCCCTGGACCCGCCAGGGGGAGGCCCCCTGGACCGCCTTCCCTTCAGTAAAGCCGGTCTAGGGGGGGCTTCCCCCCTGGCGGGTCTGGGCAGAGCCCAGCCTTGCTTTCTTCCTGGCCTCAGAGCGCCTGCGTGACCGCCTTGCACTCCGTGTAGTTGTGCAGGACCTCCTCGCCCATCTCGCGGCCCCATCCGGACTGCTTGTAGCCGCCGAACGGCAGGTTCGCGTCGAACACGTTGTGGCAGTTCAGCCAGACCGTCCCGGCCCGGATGCGCCGCGCCATCTTGTGCGCGACGCTGCCGTTGTTGGTCCACACGCTCGACGCCAGCCCGAAGATCGTGTCGTTGGCCTCCTTGGCGATCCGGTCCAGGTCGTCGTCGTCGAAGCGCTGCGCCACCAGCACCGGCCCGAAGATCTCCTCGCGCACCACCTTCATGTCGCGGTTGGTATCGGCCATCACGGTGGGCTGCACGAAGTAGCCGCCGTTGCTGTTGGACGGCACGCCGCCGCCGACCAGGATCGAGGCGCCTTCGCGGCGGCCCTCCTCGATGTAGCCGGTGACGCGCTGGTGCTGCCGCTCGGAGACCAGCGGCCCCATCTGCGTGGACGGGTCGAGGCCGGCGCCGACCTTGATGCTGCCGGCGATGTCGGTGACGCCCTCGAGCACCTTGTCGAAGATGTTCTTGTGCACGAACAGCCGCGAGCCGGCGCAGCACACCTGCCCCTGGTTGAAGAAGATCGCCGACGCCGCGCCTGGCACGGCCTTGGCCATGTCGGCGTCGGGGAACACGATGGTCGGCGACTTGCCGCCCAGCTCCAGGCTGACCTTCTTCAGGTTGCCGGTGGCCGCCCGCGCGATCTGCTTGCCCACGTCGGTCGAGCCGGTGAAGGCGATCTTGTCCACGTCCGGGTGCTCGGCCAGCGCGGCGCCCGCGGTCGGGCCGTAGCCGGCCATGATGTTGAGCACGCCCGGCGGGAACTCCGCCTCCAGCACCAGCTCGGCCAGCCGCAGCGCGGTGAGCGGGGTCTGCTCCGCGGCCTTGAGCACCACTGTGCAGCCGGTGGCGATCGCCGGCGCGATCTTCCACGCCGCCATCAGCAGGGGGAAGTTCCACGGGATGATCTGCCCGACCACGCCGACCGGCTCGCGCAGCGTGTAGGACAGGTAGTCGCCCGGCAGCGACAGCGGCAGCGTCGAGCCGCGGATCTTGGTCGCCCAGCCCGCCATGTAGCGGAACATGTCGATCGCCAGCGCCACGTCGGCGGCGCGCGCCACCGTCACCGGCTTGCCGTTGTCGAGGCTCTCCAGCTCCGCGAACTCGTCGGCGTTCTGCTCCAGCAGGTCGGCGAGCTTCCACAGCAGCTGGCCGCGCCTGGAGTGCGTCACGCTCGCCCAGGACCCGTCGTCGAAGGTGCGGCGGGCGGCGGCGACGGCGCGGTTGACGTCGACGCGGTCGGCCTCGGCCACGCTCATCACGATCTGGCCGGTCGCCGGGTTGTAGACCGGGATGGTCTTGCCCGACTCCGCGTCGCAGAGCCGGCCGTCGATCAGCATCCTGCCGCCGCGCGACAGGAAGGCCTGCGCGGCGCTCCCGAGGCGGGAGTCCTGTGCAATCACGTCCATGGTACACTCTTCCCTGTTGTGACGGCCCGACTTGACGCGGGCTCGCGACGGGGCGGTGACGTCCCGCCTGCGCGACTGTCGCGCAACGGCGACCCGCGGGCCAGCGCAATCGATCATACAGGAAGGTTCACGTCGGGCCGTGGCGCGCGTCGCCAACCCATGCGTCGCCGGCCGGTGCGTCACCGGCCGGTGCGGCGCCAGGGCCGCAGTGCCGGGCCGACTTCGACGCGGGCCGCCTGTCAGGCGTAAGCAAGGGTCGCACAACACACGCGCGGTGCTACATGGACCCCGGCACAACATTCGGCCGCAGCACCTGCCCCGCCTCGCCGTCCAGCCCTTGATGTTTTCGCAAGCATTGCCGCGCTACACTGACGGCACCCCTTGGGGTTCGCGATACTGGAGCATGAAGTGACGGAAACCAGCGCGCTGCTGACTTGGTTCGGGACCCTGCTGTATTTCGACACCGCGCAACAGGTGCTGCGGCACGGGCCACCCGCCACCTCGCCGCGCAACGTGGTGCTGCGCGACGGCGCGACGCGCATCGAGATCCTGCGGGCGGACGGCGACGCCGGCCACGCGCCCGCCGCCCAGCCGGGCGGGATCGGCTCGGACCCGGACGACCTCGCCGTGGTCGCCGAGCCCGGCCGCCGCAGCGTCGGCGTCCGCCTCGCCGGCGCCCATCTGAGCATCCTGCCGGGCGGATCGACCGACGGTGGCGTCGCGGTCATCGACACCTGGGAGCAGCTCCTGCCGCTGCGCCCCCACCAGCTCGACCTGGTGCTCGACCTGCTCGGCTCCGGCTGGTTCATGCCGCGCGGCGCCTCCCTGACCCCGCGCTGGGCGGTCGAGCCGCAGCCGGGCTTCCGCATCCGGGTCGGCGCGATCGAGCTCGACCTCGCCGGCCCGGTGTTCCCCCTGGTGCCGCAGACCACCGGCACCGCCGGCGGCCGCACCGTGCTGCGCACCCTGGACGTGCTCTACGACGGCTGGAAGATCGAGCGGCTGGAGCGGTTCTCCCCGCTGATCTACTTCACCATCTTCCGCGACGCCTTCTTCCTCGAGTCGATGCAGCTCACCGTGGAGTCGCTGGAGCGGGTCGGCCGCTACACCGGCGACTACCTGATCATTTCCGACGCCCCGGAGGCGCAGTGCCGCCGCTACTTCCCCGACATCAGCCCGGAGCGCGTCCACTACAGCCACGACCCGGCGCCGGCGCTGGCCGACATCGCGGCGGCGCGGCGGCTGTTCGACCCCGCGATCGTCGGCCGCTTCCAGCCGGTGCTCTACCTCGACGCCGACATCATCGCCGACGCGCCGGTCGAGCCGATGCTGCGCGACATCATGCACAGCGACGAGATCTTCTTCTCCACCGAGTTCATCGGCGCCAACCTGCATGAGGCCAATGCCGGGGCGACCAACTGGTTCGGCCGCTTCCTCGCCGACCAGGACCTCAACTGGGACCCCAGGCTCACCCGCTGCATCAACTCCGGCATGATCGCAGCCCGCCACGCCGACCTGATGACCGCCCCGTTCGCCACCGTCAGCGCGAGCTGGCAGGCCTGGCGCGAGTGGAACGGCACCGACCACCACACCTACCTCGACCAGCCCTTCATCAACTACGTGCTGCAGAAGACGGGCGCCGCGAACGTCACCACGCTCGACCACTACGCCCGCTGCGTGCACGGCGGCAGCCCCAGGCCCTCGGACCCGAGGCGCGGCTTCGTGCACTTCAACAGCGGGGTCGGCCACAACAAGTACGACCGGATGCGCGCCTACCTGGAGGAGCTGCTGACCGGGCAGAGCGAGGCGTAGGCTCCCGCCCGAAGAGGCAAGGCAGGCAAGGCCGGGCTCTCCCTCCGCTGCCCATTCCAACGGCCCAAGCGGGCCGCTGGAACCTTTGGGCAGCTACGCCCGGACCCGCCAGGGGCGAGCCGCCCCTGGACCGGCGCCCGTTGGAGGCACGTCACGCGGCGTCGTGCCGCCGGGCCCGACAGGACGTTTCCGAAGGGCTCGCCCTTTGGCGGGTCCAGGGCAGAGCCCTGGCCTTCCTTGCCTCGTCTAGGCCGTCTGCAGCTCGCGCGGCGCCGTCTCCGCCGCGAGCAGCCCGTCGACCACCAGGCCGCCGACCGCGTTCTGCCACAGCCACAGCCCGTTCTGCTGCCCGACGAAGCTCGCCTCCCCGCCCAGCTCGCCGCGCGGCTGGAACCCCGCCGCCAGCCCGATCGCATACAGCCCCGCCAGCGGCCGGCGCCCGGCGTCCATCACCCGGCAGCCCTCGTCCACCAGCGGCGGCAGCCCGTCGCCGTGCGCGTGCAGCGCGATGTCCAGCCCGTCGCGGTCCAGCACCGGCAGCGCGTGCGGCCGGTAGCCCAGCGCCGCCACGATCACGTGCGCGCCGTCCAGCAGGGCGCGCGCCTCCGGGTCGGCGCCGTCGCGCAGCCGCTGCAGCCGCAGCCTCGGCTCCGGCGCACGCCCGCCGATGCCGCGCGCCCGCATCACCAGCTCGCGCGAGTCGAAGCGCAGCCCGGCGAAGCGGAACACCCGCCCGCTCACCGGGCAGATGTCGTCCGGCCCGAACTCCAGGTAGCCGTCCGCCTCCGCCTCGGCCGGGGTGACGTAGAACACCCGCAGCTCGCGGCGGTGCAGGATGGTGATGGCGCCCTCGCCCAGATGCGAGCGCGGCAGCCGGTACAGCAGCGCATGGGCCGCGGACACCGCGCTGGTCGAGCCGCCCACCACCACGATGCGCGGCTCGGCGACGTCCTCCAGCACGTCGGCGATGCGCTCCAGCCCAGGGTGAGTCAGCGCGTCGCCGGACTGCACCAGCGTGGCGTCGTAGCGCGGCGACAGCGGCTCGCCCGCGACCGGCTCCAGGGTCAGGCGCGCCGCCGGCTGGTGGCCGCCGGTGGCCAGCACCACGCTGCGCGCCAGGATCTCGCGCACCGGCCCGCCCGGCTGCACCTCGCCCGGCCTCGCCTGCACCCGCACCGACCAGGTGCCGTCGGCGCGCTGCTGCACGGACAGCGCCTCGTGCCCGGTGAGCACCTCGCCGCCCGCGTCGCGGATCATGTCGGCGATCGCCTCGCCGATCAGGTCCATCAGCGCGCCGACCATGCGCAGCGGGATCGCCTGGCCGCGCATCGCCCGGATCTCGCGCACCACCGGCAGGTCGCGCAGCGCCGCGAAGCGCGTGTGCGGGTCGCCGTCGATGCAGCTGATGAAGGTCTCCGCCGCGCTGTCGGAGTTGATCGCGTAGCGCCCGATGGTGCCCGCGCCGAGCCGGTCGCCCCGCTCCACCACGGTCACGCCCTGCTCCAGCAGCGCGTCGAACCGCCCGGCCTGCAGCGCCGAGATCAGCGGCGACAACCCGCCGGGACCGCCACCCACGAACACCATGTTGCGCATCATCGCCTCGCCTGCCCTGTCGGTTGCGGCCCGCGCGCCGCCGGAACTCGTCTCGCGCGCCCTATCCGCGGGCAGGGCGCCCTCGTTTCCAGCTATGAACCGGAAACTTTAACGCTTCACATAGAGAGTGCGGGCAGAATGTCGCCTGACGCACGTGCGCGGGCCAACGCGGCCGCCCGCCCCGAACGCTCCGCCGCGACACCGAGGAGATGCCCATGACCACCATGCTGGAGCTCACGCGGCACCGCAGCCCGAGTCCGCTCTACGATGCCCTGGCCGGCGGCTACGACGCGTCCTACGCCGTGCCCGGCCACCGCAAGGCCTACGACGTGCTGGCGTGGGAGCGCGTGCTCGCCCTCCTGCCGCCCGCGCCCGCCACGGTCCCGGCGCTGATCATCGACGCCGGCTGCGGCACCGGGCGCTGGGTCGAGAAGTTCCTCGACCTCGGCCACCGCGTGGTGGGGATCGAGCAGGCGCCCGGGATGCGCGAGGTGATCGCCTCGCGCAACCTGGGCGAGGCCTTCACCCTGGTGGCGGAGAGCATGGAGACCGCGCGGATCGCGCCCGCCAGCGCCGACCTGGTGGTGGCGATGGGCTCGACGCAGTTCACCTCGGACCCCGCCGCCACGATCCGCCGCTTCGCGGAGTGGGTGCGCCCGGGCGGGCACGTCTGCGTCTACGTGGACTCCCGCCTGGCGCTGGTGCTGGAGCTGCTGCGCCTCGACCGCCGCGAGGAGGCGCTGCTCCGCCTGCGCGCCGGGCGTGGCGTCTGGACCGTGGACGGCGTGGCGGCCGACGTGCACCTGTACGACCACGCCGAGCTGCGCCGCGACTTCCTCGCCGCAGGGCTGGAGGCGGTGTCCGGCCATGGCCTGCTGGTCAGCGCGTCGACGATCGGCAGCGCCGGCTGCACGAAGGCGATGCAGGAGGACGAGGCCGGCTTCCTGGCGATGGAGCGCGTGCTGTCCGACGACCCGCTGATGATCGACGCCGGCAAGCACCTGTTCATGTCGGGTCGGCGGCCCCGCTAGGGCCGCCGACCGGGAGCGCCGGGCCGGAAGAAAGCAAGGCTGGGCGCTCCCTCCGCTGCCCATTCCAACAGCCCAAGGGGGCTGTCGGAACCTTCGGGCAGCTCCGCCCAGACCTGCCAGGGGGGAAGCCCCCCCTGGACCGGCTTTACCTAAGTAAATGTTTCCAAAGGGCTCGCCCTTTGGCGGAGCTTGAGGCGGAGCCTCAACCTTGCTTGCTTCGCCGGGCACGCAACAAGCGACCCCGCCCACGGCTAGTCTCCTGCGCTGAGCGCCGCGACGGTGGCGAGCATGTCGGCCGCGACCCAGGTCGGCGGCGCCAGCGGCGCCAGCTCGCGCAGCAGCGCGCAGATCAGCCTGACGTGCTCGCAGGTCAGGGCGTCCGACATTGGCAGCGCCACGATGCGCGAGGCGATGCGCTCGGTGACCCGCAGGTCGCCGGCCACGCAGGTGTCACGGAAATACGGCTGCTCGACCAGGTGCGGCGAGAAGTAGGTCGCCGCCCCGACCCCGTGATGGCGCAGCTCGTCGAGGAACCCCGCCCGGGTGCCGGGATAGGAGGCGGGGACCAGCATCGGCATGAACTGGTGGGCGTGGCGCCGGCCCACCATCTTCTGCAGCGTCCAGCCCGGCAGAGCGCGCGCGTACTGCTCCGCCAGCGCGATGCGGTGCTCCACCACGGAGGGGAACTCCGCGAGCTTGGCCAGCGCCTGCAGCGCAGTGACCTCGCCGAGCTTGGAGTTCAGCCCTGGCAGCCGCGCCACCCTGGGCTCGGTGAACCCGAAGTTGCCCATGGCGCGGATCGCCGCCAGCGCGTCGGGGTCGGCGTTGTAGATCACCCCGCCCTCGGCGACCGCGAACGTCTTGGTGGCGTGCATCGAGAACACCACCGAGTGCCGCGACCCCGTGGCGAAGCCCCGCCCCAGCACGTCCAGCGAGCCCAGCGACGAGGCGGCGTCCACCACGACGGCGATGCCCTGCTCCTCGCTGATGCGGTCGTATCGCTCCATGTCGAGGCAGTTGCCGAAGGTGGCGTAGGGCACGATGACCGCGATCTGTCCGGCGTATTGCTCGAGCAGCGCGTCCTCGGCCTCGCGGCAGGGCAGCCAGGTGTCTGGGTCGATGTCGCACAGCAGCGGCGTCAGGCCGCACCAGATCGCGGCGTGCGCGGTGGCGGCGAAGGTGAACGAGGGCATCAGCGCGTAGCGCCGGCGCCCCGCCTCGGCC
>JAABUY010002786.1_pt1 | contig 20249 bp, 26 predicted proteins | sample 5560271 | NCBI WGS metagenome assembly JAABUY01 (sample SAMN10711886, study PRJNA513374) | rock metagenome | isolation source: Antarctica rocks | place: Antarctica: Victoria Land, University Valley
GGGTCAGGTAGCATCGTACGTCGGATGGTTTTCGTATCCTAGTATCCCCTGGAGGTCTCTTGGCTCTCCTGACAAGCAGAAGGTTCGTAGCCGGCAGCACGTACAGCTGGACCTCATCGCCAGCCACTGGATAAGGTACTGGATAAGGTACCTTACCCTAACTTAGCTCATGACTTACGTAAGGTAAGGTAAGGTAGAACGAACGTCATCCATATCCAGGCCGCTAAGATAAAGATATCGTTACCTTAGGTAAGTTAAAATACCAACCCAATTAGCCGAATAGATTACTCCCAAGACCGAACCCCTCTTCTAACTACCTAAGGTAGGTAACTTCCACTGCAAAGAAGGGGGAAGGTACTTTGTACTTGTACGGAGAGGTACAGGTACCTTATGTGGATAAGGTACCCTAGGTAAGGTATGTACCAGGTAAGGTACCTTAGGTTCGATGTTGAGTGCCCTGGAACTCCTTTCAATTCCACGTAGGTACGGATACAATATATCTGTTTGCAAAGGTACGGTAGGTAAGGTATTTGTACCTTATGTACAAGGTGAAGGCCAGTAGCAAGAGAAAAATGGACAAAGGCAACAGCGAAAACGCAACGCCGACCAGTCTTCCTTCAGAAGGTATTGTACAAAGAGGCTTCCGGTACACATCTGCTCCGTCGCAATGCAGCTAGCTCCATAACAGGATATACACACATAGGTAGGTAGCCCACAACAGTACGAAAATGTACTATCTCGTCCACGAGACAGGCCACCATCGTGAGCCGGATGATTGTATCTTCGAACTGCCCCCCGACAGCTCAGGTAGAGGAAGACAGTAGCTCGCCGAATTCGAATGTCGAAGCCGAAGGGTGTTGTTACAATGGCATACTCAAACAGAGGCTAGTCGAGCACGATGACCTCACGTCGTGGTCTTAAAGTCGGATGCGCCTCATACGCCCTGCCGTCCCGGTCTGTTACTCTTCGCAGAGGACTGGCTGTTTGCCCCGGATGCCGACCGGCCATTTCCAGCTCGCGGCCATGATCGACATACTCTGGCCGATCAGGTAGAACATACCTGCTTTCGTGTGAGTCAGTGCCATGACACTTACAAATGTATCAAAGAGAAGATAGATCCTCTGGTCCCCTCACCGTCTCTGTTCTGCCCGAAATGGAAGGTAGCCGGGGAGGTTGGAGACTTCCTCGCTCGAAGCGTGTGGAGTTGCGTTGCTGTTATAGGAGCGGAGTAGCGGCTGTACTTTTGTAGCATTTCCGTAAGTGTGATAATAAGGCGATTGGGGTCTACCGTTTTCCATGTTGCGGACTTCAGATGCAACAGCTGGCGGTCGCTCCGTTTGGTTCGCTGCTGGTCGTCGATAAGTTGGGTGGGACTTCCCAAAAATATGCTCGTCCTCAGGTATCGGCTCATAACGCATGTACTCCTTCACTCTCATCATATCATCCCTTGTTGTAGGCTGGCGGCTCGTACTGGCACCAGGGGTAAACTGCACATTCTCGTCTATGTATATGGGACGAGACTGGTCTCCATCTGGCAGTCTGACATAGTGCAAGGCCTTATTAGTCTTGACCTGCGAGTCAGCACTGTACATAGGGTATAAATTCATAGAGTCGTCATTTCTGAGACGAGCGCGGACAAGCTGTGTTGAATGAGAAGTTCGATCAACTTCGAGCAAACCAGGCCGGCTATGGGCACTGAAAGAATTATCATACTGTTCACTCCCTTGCGCAGGAAGTCGAGCAGCCCCTGATTCAAGAAAAACCTGGGTTTTATCTCCCCGTTGTCCGGAAGAAGCATTCTGGTACCCACTTTCACGGACCAAGTCACCATAAGTGCTTCTTGATACCACATGGTATGGGTCCTGATACTGTTGATCTGTTTGAACAACATCCAAGGAACGTAGAGAGGATTCCTGGTGGGATATGGGGTCCATGGTCGTCTGTATTCGATCATGCGTTCCAATGCGCTGATTGTGGGAACCAGGCTCCAGTTCATATAAAGAGACCGTGTCTCTTTGAGTAGGCCGCCTGGACAAAAGGTCACTCTCAATCCATTCTACTCGGCCGCGTCTACTACCAGAGACATCAGTTTGTGCCATATTGCTGGTCACAACAGGTACTGGTTTTAATGGTCGATATGCAAGATCTGTGACCTTTCGCCTTTTGGGTAGGTGACTATCATCATAGTCGTCGAGCTCAAAGATACGTGGCACAACCGGTGGATGGCCTGATCTTATAAGGATCGGCAAGTTTTGCTGCGGAGCATGCGGTTGAAGCTCTTGTTCCATGAGCCTTGTTGAAACTCCATTATCATGCCGGCTTCCTATAGAAGAATCAACGTGGTGTGTGGGGCCTTCTATTGACGGGAGTATACGATCTTGCTGTTGCCAGAAGCTCGGAATAGCTTGTCGGTCAAGCTTGCGTCCGCTATCGGTTTCAGTGATCTTGCCGGGCTTCGCAGTACTATCAAGATAAGCGTCATTCTGCACTGAGCGAGCCTGAATTCTCATCGCTATAGAATAGCCAGCTTGTCTAGCGGTGACAGGGGACTGAAGTTCGGTCTCTAAATATTCAGGCGGAGATTGAGGCCGGTGATGAGACGACGGACGGAGCATCGAGCGTGGATCCTATCCTGTTTCAGTACCAAGGACTATTATTTTGCACCTCTCCATTTGGGCATCTAGAAACCCGTGGAGACTGCTCTGGTTAGCAATTTCCACTCACCTCCATAGAGGCTGTCCTTCCTCTGAACTGTGCGTAGTGCCCATTGACCATCCCACCGAGACTGGATCGTGCGGTATCTTCAGGGAGTCTAAGCCAAAATAAGAAGGTGTTCAAATATCTAGGTATGAGAGAGAAGACAGACCGATATCCGTAAGCTGGTTGCGGTTGAGCATTAAGCTTGTTGCCAGAGCCCAGAGGAACCTCGCGCACTGATTGTATACTCTGGACGGGAGCCATCCTATATCGATCCAAGGCTTGGTCCCATGCTCTATATCTACTAAACCCTCTACGGCCGAATCGTTCTTTGGCACGCTGCTCATGCCCTGGGTACGTCCGGTCCGCGCGTTGGAAAATGCCTTGGACCGTATAGTCAAGAGCAGACGACTGTTCTTCATCGATCGCCGCTGGTTCGTAACGATAGTCCACTGGTCTCACTTGGACGTCATCCGCCAAAGCATGACTTGAGATGATCTCGACACTGGAATCTCGACGGACAATAGAACTGTTAGTCATACTATCAGCGTCATCATCTTCATCGTCAGATATAACAATGACTTCGCGGAGGATCTCCTCCATGTCGTTGCTACCATCTTCGCCGTCTCCACGCCACTGCACGAGTTGATCTAGACACTTCTGCTCAATCTGAGCTCGGGCGGCATGGTATGTGCCAGTCCTCAGAAGTCTGTCGTAATTCGTATAGACATGCCTGATATGTGCTACGACAGCAAGCTGTACCCGGCGTGGCAACGACAGCTCCGATGCCGTACCTACCCTGCTTTTGCCCTACTAACGTTCAGCAAAGCCGAGAAAATCGTTTAGGTGCAACGTGCTACCTTCTGAAAAGCTCTTGATATGATCTTGTTTAGGTCCGCTTCGGGTATTTTGGGAAATAAGTCCTTGATCGCGTCGCGGGCTTCAGCATTCAAGGTTGCTTGTGAGACATCTGAACTAGTTGAGTTCTTCCGCTTCTTCTGGGATTTCTGAATTCCGTTCTCAGGTTCACCGTGATATGTTCGGATTACGTGGCCAAGTCTGGATATATGGAGGCCGAGGTCCATGCACGCCTGCCCAACGATCCAGCTGGGGAAGTGGTGTCCGATTCGGTGCACCTGGTGCGAAAGGGTGCTCTTGTGGTTCTTGTGTGGCGTCGTCTACCAGTCATCAAGACTTGTATTGCAAAAAGCTTTCTGGAATAGTTGAACGTACAGAAACAATCAGAACCTTGACTCCATGCTCCCTTGAGAGTTCTTTACATCTGTTAGTTAGGTGAGGATTGCCAGCGGGAATGAAAGTGTATCCAGGAGGAGCTTCGGCCTCGAAAGAGATCTTTCACATCATCAGCACCTTTTCCGTGTTGTGTGGCGAAAGCAACCACAAACCACTGTGTATAACTTCTTCTTCTCTTGCGTGATGGATTCCAGTATGACTTTGTACGGCCTCTTTTTGTGCCCTGTCGCTCTACTACGCGCTTTCGCAGCTCGTGCGGATGCAGCGCGCTGGTGTACTCGAGCCATGATTGTGTTCTGCCCATAGTCCCAATCCTGGGACCGTATGTATCCAGGAGTCTCACCAACAGCCTGCAGTGTCAGTATTGTACAGTAGTTCTATAGCATGCTGTTAGTTACAAGCCAGCGGCGCTCATTGATGATCCCTTCAGGCATGAGATCGAGGTGTTCCAGGTAGCATCTCCAAGTGGGGACGGTTGTTCACGGATGAACGTTCCTCGATCGGGCCGTGACACCAGATACCCAAAGCGAACTAGTTGTGCTGACTCAGCATGCCAAATTGTAGCGGAAGACATCAGTATCAAATTCAAAAAGCGAGCAACATGGCAGCTCCATCTAAAGAGGCCATTGTTCTATCATATCGCCGGCTCTACCGACATGGACTCCGCGCCGTTCAGTACTCCAACCCCGCACGTCAAACCCTTAGAACACGACTCCAGCAAAAGTATCGGACGGGGCACGCAGCCGACTATAACGAGCAGGCGATTGAAAATACCATAGAGTTTCTGCGAGGAGCCGCGAATGTGAAGGGTCTGGAGCATCGGATTGTGAAGCGTGTGATCTTTGTATGGTGGTGGGAGACCATGAATGCCAGAAATGTTCAACAGTACGTCCCACTCACCTATCGACATCTGCATCCTGGACTTATCCAGATCAGAACGAAGAAAGCCTCGCCGATGGAACACTATCTTCGAAAGACCGCCCTAGAACCGTTCTACTTTACGCTGCAGATGCTTAACGACACCATGGGCATGTGTTTACGATGAGAATCGCTCCAAGAGACGCTCTACCCTCCTGGGTCTGTCAACGTTGTTTGATCCTTGACGCCTACTCTAGACGATGATTGTGTTCCGGTCAGGGACCGGCTACGCACCAACAAGGGATCCGGAAGGACCCGCAAGGAGTTCCTCCAGCATAGACTCCAAGCTGATCTCAATCCCGAGTCAAGTCGGATATCTTAACAGGCAGTAACGCCCGCCTGCTGCATTGGGCAGAGCCAAATAGTGGTAGCCTACCCTACTACCCGATCTTCAATCCTTCCACCACGATCAGTTGCGAATCCAGAGGATATAATCACTATCGTTGAGTGACCATACTCGCCCCTGGCGCAGAATGACACGTTACTCTCACCTCACCCACAGCATACTGGTTGTCTAAACTGGTTATCGACCCTCCTCCGTCACTGCAGGGTACACGGAATCTCGGGTTGGCACTGAACAAAAAGACTTGCAGTGGAGGGGAAGATGGGGCAAGTTGAATGTCTTTATCAGCGCATAGCATGGTTGCAGCACCCGGTTTCGTGGATCAAACGCCACTGTAACACAAGGCCGTTACTGTATCATGAATGATTCGACGATACCAACTTCTCCTGGTTGCTTCCCTGCAGGCAACGTTGCATCACCCACATCTGCCGAATCAATCTCGAGAAAGTACACAGTGTCCTACCGTCGAAAATAATGATCTCTTCTCTCTTCTTTAATAATGATGACTTCAGGTGATTGTTCCTAAGGTAGGTAAGGTAGGTAGTAAGGTAAGGTAGATGACTTATAGATACTCACCTTACCTAGATAGGTAAGGTAGGTACATGCTATCGATGTACTTTCATTGAAGGGGTCTAGTATTGACCATTCTGGCTTAGCCCCTTCGATAGCTTAGTGGTGTGTCTCCTTTAGCCGAAATTGTTTCTATATCCGGAATTTCCACCGCCCGCTCACCACCACACCTCATGCATCCGTGTCCTTCAAACCCAATCCTTAGCCCTTTTCCCCCAAACTTCCTTCTCATCCTCATCCACATCCACATCCATATTCGTATCCGTGACAGCGGGCCAGTCACTCTCACTCTCACTCTCACTCTCACTCCCACTCTCACCCAGTCACCTCATCCATCGATGTTGATTCGACATTACCGTCACTAACGACCATTACACGGTGTACAGTACATATACCCTTGTTTCGTGGTAGCTGTGTCACCAATGGGCTCCTGAAGGCTGCCGATGCAACAGAGGACCTGGGAATCAACTCACGCCGGTCTCGCTAACTGAGCTTGACATCCGCTCTTCTCACTCCCCTGCCTTTCAAACCGCTTCTACGCCCTGTTAGGACGCATTGATTTGTTGTCTCTTCGACCCGGCTGTCTTTGAGGCCCCTATACCCTCAACTTCTACCCACACATACCCACACCTTTTCGTCACCCTTATACCTTTTCAATATGTCAAATTCAACGAGTATGTGAACCTTTTCTGACGCCCCAGACCACGCTGACAGAAGTGCACAATGTAGCTTCTGCCCGAGGCTTCACCAGCTCATCGGCATCGTCTTCGTCTGCAGCTACATCGTCTGTATTTTCCTCATCGGCTCCTCACTCATCGTCATCATCACCACCACCATCTTCATCATTCGTGCAATCCTCGTCACCCCCGCCATCGTCCTCTTCCTTCGATCAGCCCTCGAGCTCCGCTGCGCCCGCTTCCTCAGCTGCAGCCGCGTCATCAGCACAACCCGCAGCACCAGCTCCTTCTGCGGCTCCCGTGGCGACGACGGCGTTGATTACATCAGTCATCACCGAGTCACCTTCGAGTAATGGCGCAACGGCGATCGCCACGACTGTCATTCTTACGTCCACAGCGCCTGGACCGGTGTTCCCGTCGGTAACGTCGACCGCAACGCCAACAACTTCACATACGTCGTCGACATCATCTGATGCCGCAGCACTAGCGACCTCATCGGCCACTCCACAAAGTAACAGTGGTGGCCTCTCCGCAGGGGGAAAGATAGCCGTGGCCGTGGTCGTACCCGTCGCAGCCGTCACCCTGATTGTACTCGCCCTTCTCTTTCTGTGGAGACGACGGAAACAGAGGAAGGATGCGGAAGAGCTTCGTCGAAAGGAGGTCGAGGATTATGGCTTTAATCCCAACAATGATCCGACACTGCCTGCGGTCGTGGGTACCAATAGCTTCGGCGACGAGCCAACGGAGGTGCGAGAGGACGGCGCTGGCTACCGCGGTTGGGGAACAACATCAGCAGCGAGGAAGCCCTCAACCACACTGTCAGGCGGCGCCGGTCCCATAGGAATGGCTTTGTCAGACGGCGGAAGCAACCCGGAGGCCTACAACCACAACGGATCCCCGACGGGTGGCACAGGACACAACTCAGACGTCCATTCTGGCGATACTCTTGTCGGTAGCCCCAACGGCCGCCCGCTTTCAACAGGGTCCGAAACCATCGGTGCTTTGGGAGGCGCACCTGCGATTGCTGGGAACAGGCAGGACAAAGACATCCGTCGTGGACCATCGAATGCTTCCTCGGCCTATTCTGGAGGTCGCCATTCCGATACTTCGGGCGAAGTACCCATGCCCGGAGCGGCGCCCGGACCACAACAATACAAGGACGGGTTTTACTATGACGAGCACCTGCCGCAGCATGGGCCCTATGGCGATGGGAGCTATGGAGGCATGGCACAACCGGTGATCAGGGATGTGCAGGCCAGGAGGAACACGAGGATCGAGAATCCGTCAGTATTCCCGCAGCAAGGGAACGCAGGGATCGCGCAGAACTTCTAGTTGCCTTTGTCGATTTTGTTGGTTCAAAGTCACTCCTCCATGGAACTTTACAATTTGGTTGATGGTCGCTCCAAAAAGCTGTCCCGGTGCCTTTTTCTATCCATTGCCGTATTTTGCCGCCCCGTCTCCATATCGACCCCTTTCGACGGTGTCTATACTTGGTCGGCACACATTCTTTCAATATATCTATCCTTACAGCACTTAATTATCATGTGGTGCGGGTCCAGATCTCCATCATCTATCCAGTCGGCACATACGCGAATGCTTTCCAATCTCTCGCTTTCTTCTGCCCTAGTATGTATCGGTGGAAATCATGGTTGCTGGAAAGGTAGCAGGAGCGATTGGTCTTTCGGGCGGTTCCCAGGGTTCAAAAGGACGCTGTATGGTATGTAGGTAGCTTAGGTATTTAGTTGTACAGCGGTCGGGGCAGCTTCACGCTGTCGTAGGGCTTATCTTATTATTATATTACAACGAGGCAGACTAGGTAGTCTCTGGAGACAGCAAGTGCATATCAATATCATGAGAGAGAGTTTACATATACCCCGACCACCACATGCCGTACCTACCTTGCCCTACCTTACTACATCATGTAGCTGAGTTGACAATTAGGAAGACAGGATCCCTTCAAAGACATGTCCACCGTATATCTGCCGAAAGACGGCTTATGAAGCTTTTGAATATGTTATGTTTGATTTTGGTTTATTTGTGGTTCATACTTCATACATGTATCCTAGTCGACAAAGCGAAGCGTGCTGGCTCCCGAAGATGTCATTGGTCCGGATCAACATCAACATTAGCATCCCATCAGATCTGACAGTTCTGGTCCTATTTAGTACTGAGTTACCGTACCTTACCTTACCTCACTGTAGCTGCCCCACTGCTGATACCTGCCTACCTTACCTAGGTACCCACTGTGAATTCAGCCTCCAGGGACCTCACCTACAATACCTTCACCCAATCACCAAGCACCTCCAAGCACCTCCAAGCACCTCCAAGCACCTCGCCGTGCCGTGCCGTACATCCCTTCAGTGCTGTACAGCATGTCCACCCAACAACACCACCACCTCCTCCTTCTATCTGTGCCAACCTGGACCTGGCCCTTGACCTTGACCTTGACCGTAAGGGAATAACGTGGGGCATGCTGCAGGTCATTCACACATGGCACTCATTTCCCCACATCCGCATTGATATCGTTGTTGCTTGTCTGAGGTACAACATTATAACAATAACATTTACACATATTATTGTGGGTTTGCTGCGCTTGCGCCTTCTCGCATCCTGCAGAGACCCGTAAGGGATTCCCCCGGAGCAGCCCTTCTCGATTACACTGCACCACCATGTGAGTCAACTCTCATGTTTTCGGAGATATCAACCATCAGAGCGCATTTCCCTCCATCACTTGCGTGCGTGTGAGATCTTGTCGTTTTGATCCCGTTTGGTGCGCAGGAAGTTCGGAAAGCATCTCCAGAAACGTCAATTGGACATTCCCGAGTATGCAGCAAGCTTTGTCAACTACAAAGCCCTCAAGAAGGTACTTCGGATCATCCTGGACAGCTTCTCTGGTGGTACTCACCATCTTCTTAGCTCATCAAGCAGCTGAGTGCCACGCCAACCCTTCTCGCTCAGAATGCGGCGGATGCTCCCACGGAAGTGCTCGATGCTCAGGCCTCACTGCAGGCCAACAAGGCAACCTTCTTCTTCCGCCTGGTGCGTCTCTCCCGCACTCGCTTGAGGAAATCCGCTGACCAGGCCACCACCAGGAACGTGAGTTGGAGAAAGTCAACGCCTGCTATCTCCAGAAAGAGGCGGAGGTCGGTCATGTCACGTTACCGATTGTTCTCAGTACTGACCTTGGGACAGCTGAAACTACGGCTGAAGACCTTGCTGGACAAGAAAAAAGTGATGCAGTCCCGAGGCGCGACGGCTTCGAAGATCTCAGCCAGCTTCATCACCCTGGAGGAAGGCCTTCAACAGTTCAACAACGACTTGAACAAGCTTCAGGTGAAATGCCAAGCGATCGACACTGGCGCTGGAAAGCTGACCTTTCGCAGCAATTCGTCGAAGTCAACGCAACTGCCTTCTCAAAGATACTGAAGAAGGTCAGTTCGTTGCGGCCACTCGCTTTCTTCTGGATCTGCTGATAATCTTGACAGTGGGACAAAACATCCAAGGTTGGTCGTCTGCTCCTGAACTTTGCATTCTTGGCTGAGTTCGTTACAGTCCCGGACAAAAGAGCTATATCTATCGCGGGCTGTCGACGTCCAACCTTGCTTCAACCGAGAGGTGATTAGCGACCTATCGGACCAGGCAACTACAAACTTACTCGATCTCGGCGCTTGGGCTGAGGGGGAGAACATCCAGTATGGCTCGACTCAATCTGCCGAGCATACAGTCACAGGTCAATCGCTGGGGACCGACGAGAATGACACCGACTCACAGATCTTACAAGCCGCCAATACCGGCAATCTTCCTACCCTCAAGGAGTGGATCAGCCGTCTGAGAGATTCATCAGACGCGAGAGATCGCTTTACGAGAACGTTTCTCGCCGCCGTAACCGACGCTTCGGAGGTGGCCCTGGACGTCTTACTGCAGACTGAGTTGGTCGATATACACGCCAAAGATGAGATCAACGAGCGCAATTGTCTCCACGAGGCGGCAATCTCGGGACGAGAATTCGTACTACAGACAGGCCTCTCCAAAGGAGTCGAGTCTGCGAGGGTGGATGTGTACGGGAGAACACCTTTGCACTACGCTTGTATGCATGGGCATGTGAAGATGGTTCGTGAACTCTTGGAGATAAATCCGACTACTGTGGACTCGCTCGATCACGACAACTTCACTCCTCTTATCCATGGTATTGTGCACCACCAATTCTCCTGTGTTCAGGAGCTCCTGCACCATCGTGCCCGAATTGATCCCCAGGGGGAGTCCGATCATGTACCACTCAACCTGGCTTGCCAACATGGTTCAGTTCTCATTGCCGAATTGCTCTTGCAGAAAGAGGCCAGGATACTGCCTGATGCCGAAGGGTTGTATCCGCAACACCTTGTGGCACGGTCAGGGCAGACTCCTCAGCTACTGCTGATGCTCGCTTCTTACGGCGCCGATCTCGACCAGAAAGACAAGCTTTATCAGTGGACTCCACTATTCCATGCTGCAAGCGAGGGTTGCGTGCAATGCTTGAACACTCTTCTGCAGCGCGGAGTCGACGTCAGTATTCTAGACGAGAAAGGCCTCTCTGCGATGTACTACGCTACATGGGAGGGACATCTCGAATGCATGAAGTTGCTTGGATCTGTTGGGGGAACTCCAGGGCTAGAGCGGGCCCGATTATCCGCACAATGTGGAGCGTTCACCACACCAGCAAGTAGCGCTCCAGTTCTGAGAAGAGTGGACGCGGACGGAATTCCAGACTTGTCACTTCCACCACCGATAATACCTCTTCGGCGGTACGGGCACAATTTTCTGGATGACAAAACTTTTGTACAGATCAGCTTCGAAGAAGTAGGCTCGGATGCAATCATTTTCTACCATGATAGCAAATATCCCGCAGCCCGACTCACGATATCCTCCAAGTTGTCTGACCTGATACCACGAAATATTATGCTTCCCATACAAGAGGACTTCAAGATGATTTCTTTTCAAATCGACAATCTTGAATCTTTTGCCATTGACTTTGACATTTTCCCAACCTTCGGTTCGAAGGTGATCGCAAAGTCGGTGGCTTTACCGAATATCTTCAGTGCCCTTACCAGCAGCTCAGGCCATTGCTGTCTTCCTTTATTCGATCCTCGACTTCGGGCAATCGGCCAGATCAGTTTCAATTTCCAAGTCATCAAGCCCTTCCATGGTATTCCCCTGGAAATCACGCACTTTGCCACTTACTGGAAGGCGACGAGTCAACTCGATTCACATCCAACCGCTCTGATCACCGGGTCAAGTTTGTCGGGGGAGTACGCTCAGCTATTCGTACAATTGACGAGTGATGGAATGCCAGTCCTTTATCCACAATGGACCATCAACCACCATGGCATCGAATTTCCAATCGGTCGTCTGACCTACAAACAGTTCGTCGCGCTTGGCTTACAACGTGGTAACGGAGACGAGGTGCTTGCGTCTTTACCGGATAAGACCTGGGAAAATAAAGCACGAATCCATGAACTCCTCACCAGTGCACTCGTCTCTCTCCGAGCTGTGCTGGCTTGTCTTCCTACAAGCATCAACCTCGACCTCAACGTCATGTATCCCACCGCAGCGGAAGAACGAGCACTGGGTCTTGGCCCGACACTGAACATTAACAACTTCGCCGACGCCATTCTCAAGGAGGTCTTTGACCACGCACGGATATCACGAGAGAAGAATCCGGACTTTACACGGTCGATTGTCTTCACATCCTATAACCCCGACATATGTGTTGCCTTGAATTGGAAACAACCGAACTGTAAAGAGCCCTCCCATACCGACAGACACCATATATCTACTGATCCATTTCCAGACCCGGTCCTGCTATGCAACGATCTCGGCTCGGGACGGGCTATTCCAGTCTCGACGCAATCGGGCGTGGTGCAAAGCAGTGGCCGTCGCTCCATGTCCGTCAAAGTAGCCGTGCGAATAGCGCAGAGCAACAACTTCATGGGCCTCATCTGCTCTTCTCGGTTACTCGTAAGTCATATCTTCTTCCTGCTATCCAATCCTCTCCCTGTTCTTCCTTCACCTTCCGACCTCCGTACCACAGGATCTTTTCCTGATGTTACAATTTACAGAACACGGTCCCCGCCCTCATCGAATCCATCAAAGTCGCCGGTCTCGTGCTCGTCGCCGATACTTCCGACACCCTCACTGCTCCGTCCCTTTATTCGCCAACCCACCATTATACCCAATCCGCGCAAGACGCGAGTTCAATGCCGTCATCATACCGCATGCCCGACGGCGTTGATGGTGTCCTGAAGGGAAACGGCGTCCTTAGATTCAACGAGTCAATTGACATGTAGACGGATACCCCTCCCTCTTCCTTTTCCTTTCCTTTACTTGTCTTTTTTCTTCCTCTTCGAGCTAGTACGTGCCGTCTTTGCACCTCGACATGCGACCAATCCGCAGGGTAGGGGTCTCGGCCAGGGGGGGGGCGGCTGGTTCTGATTCTCGCTCTCCGATTCCGTCCTGGATCGCTTGGTACCTTAGTGTGACGTTAGGTAGTCTGAATTTACATGGACATTTTGCAATCTCGATTGTATCGGGCCGCATGCAAGGAGATCGTTACGAGACGCTACGTCACGACGGTAGAGGGCTCACGCCCTACCGGGAGAATGAACGCCACGACTGCAAGTACGCTACCACCGTCAGGCGTATCGGATCTCGCGTACAGTGTGTGTAGAGTCCGAGATCGAGATACGGTGCCAACAACGCGATGCGACGCCACGGTACCATATTGCGCATGACGTGTTGTTGTTGTATTCGTGTTGTTGTTGTATTCGTGTTGTTGTTGTATTCGTGTTGTTGTTGTACTGTGTAGGGCCGTCGGGCCTGGATTAGATTGAATCGCTTCGGGTACAGGTATCTACAGAATGGAGACCGTCAGAACGGAAAGGAGAGCAAACGGAGGAGGGAACGAAGGGACGGGGAAGGGCTAGGGTTTGGGAAGAGCGTGGTAGGTAGGGTTGGGGGGAGGAGATTTGGGGGGGAAAGGAGAGGGGAAAAAGGGGAAAGGGGGTAGGGGAGGAAGGGGAAGGAAAGGGTTCGGTGACGTTGATGATTTGCGGAGGGAGAGGGAGGGAGAGGGGGAGGGAGAGGGAGAGGGAGAAGGTGGGTGGGTATATATAAGTTACGTGTAGCTACGGAGATTAAAGCTCCCTAGGCTCCTGATATTAGGTAAAGTAAGGAGAGGGTTCGACAAAGGAACGACATGACGTCTGTCTCAAGTAGGATGATTTGCTGCGCTGCGCAGTGCATCTTTGCTGGAACGCACACTCCGAGACGGATAAGACTTAGGTGGGTCGATGAGAGGAGATGGGATCTGGGCCTGAACGGTAGGCGTTCGGATGGTTCGGATCATCCAAGTCTTGGTTGGTGCAGTTGTGGTCTAGGTTCTTTGCAAGGTCCATAAAGGAGATGTGACTCGAATATGCAATATATATAGAGATACATACATACGATCCGCTCTATTCTATCGCGTATCCCGATCCTACTGTACATGAATGCCTGAGAGCAGAGCAAGCGAAAATATGCGGAAATATGCAAAGATCCCGCGGTCTCGAAGGGCATCGGCCAGGTCAGGTACAGGTAACCATGAAGCTAGTAGCTTCAGAGAAATTGGAGATCGAATGTGCTCTAGAAACATCACGCGACAAGTAAATAGAGTCGGACTGGTAGTCCGTAAGGTTCGATAAGCCCAGAGATAGTCTGGCTGCAGAGCGATATGATTCCAAGGTACAGACGTAGCTCACACAACGCCGTCGTTACTGATCAAAGCAAAATCTATACTCAGGCTCAAAGCGCAAGACATATGGTTCCCTCGGCTCAGTTCAGCTTCCCTGCGGTCGTAGATCCCAGGTGGGTTTCAGGGAGCTGACGATATCGGTCTTGGTGCCGACGACCTCTTTCGGGATGCGGCTGACACGGTAGGCGCCGGCGCGAATGTTGTGCAGTTGGGCGGCGGACATGCCGCTGCGGGTGCTTCGGATGCTTCCAGCGTCGCTACTGCTGTCGGCGTTCTTGAAGCGTGGCACGGGCGCAAAATCGAGGGCGGTGAATGTGCTGGACTTTCTCAAGGCATGTCTATGAAGAAATTAGCTCCGTTTTAAATATCGCTGTGGCCGCATATGTTGAGAAACCTACGGGCTGGGCATGGCGGAAAGATCGTCAAAGGACGAAGCAAGCGGAAGATGAGCTGGTAGCATTGGCGAATATGGTCTCGTGCCACCCAGAGGGCTCTCCGGCCTGCCCGCTTGCCGATCCTTGTACGAAGTGGGAGGAGCGAAATCGATCGGTAAGCCGAAAGAATCCTCTTTGAGTAAATGAGGCGTCGGTAGTATCCGAAGAGGCGATGGTGGTGCCATCGGCCGTGACGGTGGTCCACGGTTGGCTGGTCCAACCTGACCAGACTGGGATGAGAAAGCTCGAGGACCGGGACTTACGAAGCGGCCCCCAGACATCGTTGACTGGTGACGGGGTGGCGCTTGGAACCTTGGCGGAGCACGAGGCGGTGGTGTCATTGCGCGCCGGACCATTGGCTGCGCGTAAGGGGCTCGAGCGGCCGCAAACTGGCCAGTCACGGGGTCAAAAACAGTAGCGTCGGCGAGGTACTGTTGGTCATAGTCTTCTTGGTAGGTTGCTTGGGGTATTGGGCCAGGCTTCGAATCATCGAAGTACTCTTTGTAGAATGACCGTATGCGGATTGCCCTTTGCTCTGGATTGTCAGTCGGGTCTTCCGGAGGGAGGGGTCGGAAACCCATCGACAGTCTGTGCGGGTCAAAACCAAGTCCAGGTGCCTCGAGGCCGCCAATGTTGAAGTCTTCGACAATCGGCATGGGAGCTTCCAGTGAGCGACGACCGACGTTGATGGGAGGTAAGGATGGTGGGTGATCCTCAAACTCATCGCCATAATCACTTTCACTGTCATGGGTGTTTTTGTTCCCCTCCTCAGGTACTAGAGCTGCCACTGGAGCTGCCATGGTTTGCATTGGGCGGGGGAGAGTATCCGCAAGTGTTTTCCGAGTCGCGCCAGCAGAAAGCTCGGGAGCTGCCGCCGTCGCTGGCGGTAGCGTAGCTGGAGTGGTAGACGGCAGCTCTTGAGGTTCGACTGCCGGCAGCGTTTTGGTAATCAACTCGGCCGAAGGATCCCGGCTATGGATGAAGGTTCCGAGATAGTTATGGCTCCGGCGCATATCCGCGTCACTGCTCATGTATGAATCTCTCGAACTATCGGCAGCACCTGCACTTGGGGGGACCAACCCGCCAGATCCTAGACCCGCTGGGCTGACTTTGCGCGAGCCACTTCCATACGATGCGTCCGGCGCAAGGATTTGGGGTGCTCTGTAACCTGAAATCACCGAGTTTCGCGAAGTGGGTGGTACGGACCTCGACATCCCCCGAGCGTTCCGGAGCAAATCCTGAGTCAACCCTTCGTTACCATATCCTGGGCCGCTGGACGCCGTATACGTCGATGAGTTGTCACCACCCTTCCTGGTACTTTCACCGTAGGACCTGATCGATGAACCATCATTAGGGATGAAGGTGGTAGCCGGGCGATACTTGTCATCTCCGCCATTGACCGATCGCGACAAGGAGTGAATCGACTCTCGGGGAGACTGGAGATCCGGAGGAAGTAGGTAAGGACTGCCCATATCCATTGACAGGCCCCGCCCACGACGCGGGGCTTTCTCCTGGTCGAGGCTAGGGATAGTCACCATCGATGGGCCCTTTTTGCCCTTTTTCCGCGTCGTAGTGGTAGGACCTTCAGCCATGTCCATCCCAAAGTCCAGTGACTTGTGCTTATCGTCGGCATCCTCCCTACGAAGCTTCTTGGCATGCCGTCGATGCAAGAACACAAAGACTACCAACGCTACTATGATTGGGATCCTATCGGCTCACGTCAGCAAAGTTCGATGACTTTGTTGCGCCTCAACTTACACAATACCCAACACAATTGGTAGAATGGCGGTCTGGGTGGGTTTCTGGCAAACTCCAGTATTGTCATTGGGACCGCAGGTGCTCGATGGACTTGAACTGGAGCTAGAGCTTGTTGCAGAGCTGGACGAGCTCCCTGGGGGAGATCTCTTCGTCAGGTCAGCAATGCTCTGAAAGATTTGCGCATTGTCGAGGCGTTCGTTGGGTATAGGCAAAGCGCGTGCAACGTGGTGTGCACTTTGCTCCTCGTGTTGAAATCCACGGTGTAGTTGGGACATTGTCAGTAAGAAGAGCGCACGGGTGGAAAAATCGTCCGCAGGATCTAAGGTATTACACCAAAATGAAGATCCTGTCCCAATGTTTTGATAGCATTCGATATGGCAAGTTCATCAAATCACCAACGGTACTTGTAATCTGGCACGGTCGGGTTCGTCAAGGAATGGAAGGCCGTATTAAGCAGCGTTCAAGTATATGAGAATGAGAATGAATGACTCCGGTGAGTTCAAAGGAATGACCGACAGCGTTCTAATGAGTGAATGGAAAGATGATTGTGACGTTGAAGAGAAAGGACGTTGAAGAGCAAGGACGCTGAAGAGAAGGACAAGAGGATGAGGAGCTGAGATGATTGGTGTGTGAGCGTGATCTTATTGGGTCGTTAAGGGAATCCAGACGGTGCCGGTAAAGACAGCGGTCCCTGACTAAACTCGATTAGACCACCTCACGCACCAGGCTTAACTTAGATACCTAGGTAAGGTAGTTAAGGTACCTAAGGTAAGGTACCTTAGTTAGGTAAGCAGCAGTGATACACTTTCCCTAAAGTGCAAAGTCTGCACGGGATGTATTGTCTTATCGGCCGCAACGCATGCCGATTATCCGTCCCTCGGTCCTTGCCCTGCCGACGTTGAAGCTTCGCTCAATGAAGCTTGCGGCCACGGAGGCGGTAACTTAACGCCGGCCGCCTCGGATTTACCATACAGTAAGTGATTACCAGGTAGAGGAAGAGAACGGATGACAAGGCTTTTCTGCGGCGAGAACTATCTTTTCACCTGATGTATATATTAGATCTTGTGCCCGTGAGATCTCTGTTTCCCTGTTCCATTGTACTTGTATGTACCTTACCTAGTGGCAGAGACTCGAATAATCCGTCCCTGAAGGCAACGGGTAAAAGTTTAAACCTAAGGGCACTTCTTGGCCATCGTCATATCTCGCAATCGATTAAAAACATTGGGGTTCAAAAACTGTTGTGACCCGAGGGGCCAACCAATACTTTGCGCTTCTCGACATATCATTATTTCTTCTTCTTCTTCTTCTTCTTCTTCTTCTTCTTCTTCAACTTCAACTTCAACTTCTCCAAGCTCTTCAATTGTTTCTCTTTGATTCATCATTCTTTCATTATTTCCCCCCCCAATCTATTACTTTGGTCGCATTTACGCATTTTTGACGAATAAATTATGGATATCGTCGACCGAGACTTGGAAAAGGCAGAGAGGGCGGCGAGTCCGGACCGCTTTCCTTCCGACAGAGCTGGAGAGCACAACAACATGCGGAGGGTGGGCACGGCGATATCGTCCATCTCCTCTGCCACCACCTCTTCTGCATCGGTCGTTCGCGAGGAGATGGGCATGTCGAGGGTCCAAACCCAGAGGGATCTGGAGAGGCACCCGACAGCAATTAGCCGGATACATACACAACGGAGTCAACACAGCGCAACCGTGGGCAGGAGTCTCAAGTCACGCGAATCGAGGAAGCCGCTGCCCGAGTTTGGCGGAGGGAAGTCGTATCCACCTGCGCTGCCGGAAAGGGAAGAGTATGTGGTGGAATTCGACGGCCCGGATGATCCGCTCCATGCGCAGAATTGGCCTCTCAGGAAGAAGTACGTATGTTTCAGAACTTGACTTTGAATAGCAACGTTGTCACTGAGTGGTTCCTTAGGTTGTTTACCGCGATGATACTCGGTCTCACGACGCTAGTGTCTGCATTCACCAGCAGTATCTTCTCCGCCGCCACACTAGCAGTCGCCCAGTATTTTCACGTTTCGTCAGAAGTCGGTACTCTTGGGCTCTCACTGTACGTTTTGGGATTTGCAACTGGACCGATTCTCTGGGCTCCTCTATCCGAGTTAAGAGGCCGCCGCTTTCCTCTCGTGCTCTCCATGTTTGGCTTCTCGATCTTTCAGGTAGCAGTCGCAACGGCCAAGGATCTGCAAACGGTCCTGTTATGTCGATTCTTCGGCGGTCTCTTCGGTGCCTGCCCTTTAGCTGTCGTCGCCGCAGTCTTCTCGGACATGTTTGATAATCGGACGAGAGGTCTGGCTATCACGGTCTTCTCGATGACGGTGTTCTCAGGGCCGCTCCTCGCTCCGTTCATCGGGGGCTTCATCACGGAAAGCTACCTTGGATGGCGGTGGACTGAGTACCTTGTGGCTATCATGGGTTTTGTCTGTTTTGCCCTGGACCTCTTCTTTCTGGAGGAAACCTACCCACCAGTCATCCTGATTCAGAAAGCTTCAGAATTACGCCGGCGTACACGGAATTGGGGCATACACGCGAAACAGGAAGAGATTGAAGTTGACTTTCGCGAATTGATGACCAAGAACTTTAGTCGGCCACTGCGCATCCTGTTCACGGAGCCTATCATCCTCCTGCTTAGTATGTGCTGCCCACTGGTACCCAGATGCAGACCATTATCACGAAGTCACACTAACCCTAAATAGGTATCTACATGAGTTTCATCTACGGCTTGCTCTATCTCTTTCTCACAGCCTATCCCATTGTCTTCCAGAGGATTCATGGTTTCAGCAATGGTGTCGGAGGTCTTCCGTATTTTGGGATGATCATCGGTCAGCTCCTTGCCGGTCTCACGATTCTCTTGCAACAACCGGCGTACAATCGCAAGCTTGCAGCCAACAACAACATACCAATCCCCGAATGGCGATTACCTGCCGTCATCCTCGGCGGTATCTCATTCACCGGTGGCATATTCTGGTTCGGATGGTCTGGGTACCGGTCCGATATCCATTGGATTGTACCAACCCTTTCGGGCATCTTGACCGGTTTTGGTCTGTTGTCCATCTTCCTGCAGGCACTCAACTATATCGTGGATGCATATTTGATGTTGTAAGTGACTTTTCTCTACCGTTGCATCTAACTCAGGCTGACATGTTGCCGCAGCGCTGCCTCTGCCATCGCGGCAAACACCTTCCTCCGTTCGCTCGCCGGTGCAGGATTTCCACTCTTTGCCCAGTACATGTTCAATGCGATGGGCGTCAACTGGGCCGGCACTCTGCTCGGCTGCGTTGCGGCAGTGCTGGTGCCCATTCCTGTGGCCTTCTATATCTATGGTGGTAGGATACGGGAGAAGAGCAAATTTGCGCCGACACATCCGAAGCCGGAAGAAACGGCCGAGAGCGAGTAGGAAAAAAGCAGGTCGCAATTACAGATCGAATGTTTGATTCCATATACAGATACGGGCAGCGTGTTGGATATTTCGGGTGGGGTTTTTTTGTCATACTGGGGGTGCAGGCAGGCGATTAGGTGTGGGTCTAGGGTCCTTGTAGGAGTACAGATGTGATTCCTTGTCCTTGTGTACAGCTCTTTGGAGCCTAATATAATCGCTTTCTGAGACAGTCAGTGAGTCCTTCGTGGAAGACCACTCATGCGAAGCAGAGGAGCTGTAATCAACTCCGCATTGAGGGTGTGTCTGTTATCAACAAAGGTAGGTAGGTAATTTATTCCGCCCGGAGGCACTACGCCTAAAGGGCTCTAGCGCTATCATCCTGTCAAAACTATTGCTACGTCCATGTCCCACAAAAAGCCCTTACTGAAACGTCTTTTCCT
>JAABUY010002790.1_pt1 | contig 20223 bp, 19 predicted proteins | sample 5560271 | NCBI WGS metagenome assembly JAABUY01 (sample SAMN10711886, study PRJNA513374) | rock metagenome | isolation source: Antarctica rocks | place: Antarctica: Victoria Land, University Valley
GCCGGTCCCTTCGGACGCACTGTCCTGCCGATCGACGAGGCTCTCGACTTCATTGCGCACGAGGACATCTTCTGGGTGCTACGTTGAGCCTTCAATCTCGTCGAAAATGCGGAAAGTCGAGCTCAGAGGCTATCTTAAAACGGCTTAGTCTGATCGCTTGAAAAGCTGGATGAGTGGGGTAAGCCGTGATCTCGTCGGGGTTTGCGACACCTTGAACGAGACCTCGATGTGGACCTCGGCCATTGCGTCAGCGGTATCGTTCGTAAAAGGGAATTTTCTGGAGTCAATGGTCCGGTCCTAACGCTTGCTTTTCAGGCGTTAAGTGCATCGGTCCACCAAACAAAGGCTAATGGAGCAAATCGGACGGTTACATCCGTCTGATTTGCTCCATTAGCGGCCCCAGCAAGCTGATGATATCTCCTTCTGCCTTTCTTGCTCCTAAGCCGTCTTATCCCCACCCACTCCCAAAGCCGCCTGCGCCGCCGCCAGCCGAGCCACCGGCACCCGGTACGGGCTGCACGAAACGTAGTCCAGTCCGACCTCCTCGCAGAACGCGATACTCGCCGGGTCGCCGCCGTGCTCGCCGCAGATACCCATCTTGAGGTCGTTCTTCGTTGCGCGCCCCTTCTCGGCGGCCAACCGCACCATGGCGCCAACGCCCTCCACGTCGATCGACACGAAGGGGTCCTTCGGCAAAATTCCCGCCTCCACATAGGCCGGCAGGAATCGCCCGGCGTCGTCGCGCGACAGTCCGAACACCGTCTGCGTCAAGTCGTTAGTGCCGAAGCTGAAAAAATCCGCAATCTCCGCGATCTTGTCCGCGACAATCGCGGCACGCGGCAGCTCGATCATTGTGCCGACCAGATACTCGATCGTCTGCCCCTGCTCCTTGAACACCGCCGCCGCCACCCCGTCCACCTGGGCCCGGGTGATCTCCAGCTCGCGGCGCATGCCGACCAGCGGGATCATGATCTCCGGCACCGGCGCCAACCCGGTCTCCCGCGCCGCGGCGATCGCACCCTCGAAGATGGCGCGGGCCTGCATCTCGTAGATCTCGGGATAGCTGATGCCCAGGCGGCAGCCGCGGTGGCCCAGCATGGGATTGGCCTCCGACAGCTCGGCGGTGCGGCGGCGCACCTGTTCCATGTCCATGCCCAGCGCGGTGGCGACGTCCTGCAGCTCGCTTTCCTGGTGCGGCAGGAACTCGTGCAGCGGCGGGTCCAGCAGGCGGATCGTGACCGGCAGGCCCGCCATGATGCGGAACAGTTTGACGAAATCCTCGCGCTGGAACGGCAGCAGCCGCGAAAGCGCTGCCCGGCGCCCGGCCTCGTCGGTCGACATGATCATCTGCCGCACCGCGCCGATCCGCTCCGGGTCGAAGAACATATGCTCGGTCCGGCACAGGCCGATGCCCTCGGCGCCGAAATTGCGCGCCGTCTCGGCGTCCAGCGGCGTCTCGGCGTTGGTGCGGATTTTCATGCGGCGCACCTCGTCGGCCCAGCCCATCAGCGTCGCGAAGTCGCCGGACATGCTGGGCTCGATCATCGCCACCGCGCCCACGAACACCTCCCCGGTCGCGCCGTCGAGGGTGATGATCTCGCCCTCGCGTATCGTCTGGCCGCCGGCCGACAGCGTCTGCGCGCCATAATCCACGCTGATGCCGCCGGCGCCTGCCACGCACGGCCGGCCCATGCCGCGGGCGACCACCGCGGCGTGGCTTGTCATGCCGCCGCGGGTGGTCAGGATGCCGCGGGCGGCGTGCATGCCGTGGATGTCCTCGGGGCTGGTCTCGATGCGTATCAGCACGACGGCCTCGCCCTTGGCGGCGCGCATCTCGGCCTCGTCGGCGTTGAACACCGCGGCACCGGACGCAGCGCCGGGGCTGGCGGGCAAGCCCTTGCTGAACAGCGAGCGGCTGGCCTTCGGGTCGAGCGTCGGATGCAGCAGCTGGTCGAGCGAGGCCGGGTTGACCCGCCTCACCGCCTCGTTGCGGTCGATCAGCCCGGCCTCGGCCATCTCGACCGCGATGCGCAGGCTCGCGGCGGCGGTGCGCTTGCCGCTGCGGGTTTGCAGCATATACAGCTTGTTCTGCTGCACGGTGAACTCGATGTCTTGCATGTCGAGGTAGTGGCGTTCCAAAGTCTCGCGCACTTTGACCAGGTCGGCATAGGCGCTGGGCAGCGCCTGCTCCATGCTGACCTCGCCGGGATGGGCGCGCAGGCTCGACAGCGGCTGCGGCGTGCGTATGCCGGCCACGACGTCCTCGCCCTGCGCGTTTACCAGGAACTCGCCATAGAAGATATTCTCGCCCGTGCTGGGGTCGCGGGTGAAGCAGACGCCGGTGGCGCAGTCGCTGCCCATGTTGCCGAACACCATGGCCTGAACGTTGACCGCGGTGCCCCAGGTGGCGGGGATGTCGTGCAGGCGGCGATAGGTGTTGGCGCGCGGGTTCATCCAGCTGCCGAACACCGCGCCGATCGCGCCCCAAAGCTGCTCGTGCGGGTCCATCGGGAACGGCGCGCCACGTTCGGAGGCGACCATATCCTTGTATTCGGCGACGACGCGCTGCCAGTCCTCGGGGGTCAGCGCCGTGTCCTCGATAACGCCGGCGTCGATCTTGGCCGTCTCGATGATCTCCTCGAACCGATGGTGATCGACGCCGAGCACGACGGAGCCATACATCTGGATGAACCGGCGATAGCTGTCCCAGGCGAAGCGCGGGTCGCCGGATGCTGCTTCCAGGCCGCGCACCGTCTCGTCGTTGAGACCCAGGTTCAGCACGGTATCCATCATGCCCGGCATCGATACGCGGGCGCCGCTGCGCACCGACACCAGCAGCGGCTTGGCCGGGTCGCCGAAGCTGAGGCCGACCGCCTGCTCGACGAGGCCTAGCGCGTCCCGCACCTGCTGCTGCAGCTCGGGCGGATACTGCCGGCCGTTGTCGTAATAGGCCGTGCACAGCTCGGTCGTGATGGTGAAGCCTGGCGGGACCGGCAGGCCGATGCTGGCCATCTCCGCCAGGTTCGCGCCCTTGCCGCCCAGGAGGTTGCGCATGTCGGCGCGGCCCTCGTTGTGCCCGGCGCCGAAGCTGTAAACCCATTTAGTCATGTTTTTTCCAGGCCTTCGATACGAGAAAAGTCAGCGGCGCGGCCCATGGCTGCACCGACGCGGGCGAGTAGGCGGAGGCGGTTCCGGCGCAGCGCCGGGTCGGGCGCGTTGACGGTCACTTGGTCGAAAAAGGCATCGAGCGGCGGACGCAGCCCAGCCAGCGCCCGCATGGCATCGGCGTAGCGCTCGCCATCAATGCTGTCTTGCACCGAAGGTTCCGCGAGGTCCAGTGCGGCGGCCAGCGCTTGCTCCTCCGGTTGGGTCAGCAGATGAGGGTCGATGGCGCCAGCGTGCGGGCCGTCGCGCTTGTCCTCGATGCGCAGGATGTTGGCGGCGCGGCGGCTGACGGAGAGCAGGTCGGCGCCGTCGGGGGTGGCGAGGAAGGCCGCGACGGCGTCGGTGCGGGCCAGCAGGCGCACGATGTCGTCGTCGGCCCCGGCGGCGAACACGGCCGAGAGCACGTCATGCCGTGCGCCCTCGGCGCGCAACTGCACGCGAAGGCGATCTGTGATAAACTCAAGTACTTGAATTGCGCCTGGATCAACTGGCTCGGCATAACCAGGGAACAGCCGGCTAACCTGGAGCTGGCCAGTGACGGAAGGACCAAGGCTTAAGCCTCGCTTCCTTGCTGCCTCCTTCGCTACCTCGTCCCGGTACTTAGAAACAGCTTGGATAGCGCCGGCGGCTAACTTCGCTCCTAGATCGAGATGTGGCATAAGGGGAAGACGCAATCGATTCTCTCGAACTATGCGGATCACTCCCAACGCCGCGCGGCGCAACGCAAAAGGGTCACCGGAACCGCTGGGAACCTCGCCCGCCGCGAAAAATCCGGCTAATTGGTCCAGCTTGTCGGCCAAGGCGACGGCGATGGTGACAGGCTCGGCAGGCACTGGATCGTTGGGACCCTTGGGCGCGTAGTGGTCGCGCACGGCATCCGCGACGCTTGGGTCCTCGTTGTCATGCCGGGCGTAGTAGCCGCCCATCACGCCTTGCAGCTCCGGGAACTCGCCCACCATGCCGGTCGTGAGGTCCGCCTTGGCCAACCGCGCGGCGCGCTCGGCCAGATCGGGGTCGGCGCCCACCATTGGGGCGATGTGCCGGGCCAGCTGCGCCAGGCGCATGACCCGTGCGCCCTGGCTGCCAAGCTTGGCGTGGAAGGTGACGCCGTCCAACGCGGCCACCCGGCTTGCCAGCGGAGTGCGGCGGTCCAGGTCCCAGAAGTGCCGCGCATCGCTGAACCGGGCGCGCAGCACACGCTCGTTGCCGGCGACAATGGCGCCGCCGCCATCCGTCGCCTCGATGTTGGCGGCAAATGCGAAACGTGCGGCGGGCGATCGGTCCGCATGGCGGAGCGCAAAATAGCGCTGGTTGACGCGCATGCTGACCTGCATGACCTCAGGCGGCAGGTCCATGTAGGCGGCATCGATACGGCCCAGCAGCGGCACCGGCCACTCCACCAGCCCGGCCACCTCGTCGAGCAGCCCATCATCCGGCACGACCTGCAGGCCCTCGGCGGCGGCGAGGCTGGCGAGCCCTTCGGCGATCAGGCGGTGGCGCCCGCTGGCGGCAGGGATTACGCGCCGGGCTCGTAGGCCCTCCTGCCATTCATCGAAGGACGACACGGTAAAGGGGCCTGACGCGTGGAAGCGGTGGCCTTCGGTCATATTGCCGGAGACCAGGCCATGGCCGTCGTCCGTGCCGTCGGCCAAGGCGAAAGGCACCACGCGTCCGTCAAGCAGGCAAAGGATGCGGCGCAGCGGCCGCACCCAGGTAAAGCCGCTGCCGTCACCCCAGCGCATTGACTTCGGCCATGGAAACCGGCGTAGCAGCGGCGGCATGGCGGCGGCGATCAGGTCCGCAGCCGGGGTGGCCGGACTTGATACAGTCAGGACCCAGTGCGCGCCGTCCTGCACCAACTGGTCCCGCGTGGCGCCGTGCTTGCGCAGGAAGCCGGCCAGCGCCTGCTCCGGCGCGTTGGCGCGCGGGCCACGTTCGATGGTGCTGCTCGCGGGCACCTCGGCCTGCACGGTCGCGGCCAGCGCGAGGCGGCGCGGTCCGTAGAAGGTTTGCACGCCTTCGGGGGCGAGCGCGGCCAGCGCCTCGGTCAGCAGTCGCGCGAGGTCATCCGCCGCCCGCGCCTGCATACGCGCGGGGATTTCCTCGCTGAACAATTCAAGCAGCAGGTCGGGCATCAGGCCAGCGCTGGGACGATGTCGGTCTGGCTGAAATCGTTGCCTTTGAACAGCAAGGGCTCACCCGTCTGCTTGGCCAGCGCGTAGGAAAAACAGTCGCCGAAGTTGAGCCGGGCGGGGTGACGGCCTCTGCCGTAAGTCAGGTTTGCCTTCCGGGCGATCCAGGCCATATCTGCATCGACGGCGACGATGTCAAACCTTAAACGAACCATCAAATCTTCAAACCGGCTTTTCACGACTGGATGCTGCTCAAGGCTCTCTACAACCATGTGAACCTCAACCCACGTAGCAGCGCTGATTTTTCGGTCCTGTGTCCGCGATAAGGCACGAAGCAGAGCTTCACCGTCCGGCTCATCTAATACGATGGCCATAAGCGCCGAGCTGTCCACGATCACCGCGCCAGGCCCGTCTCGTCATCATACAGCCAGGAGTGATCCGAGCCAGGAAGTGGATGTCGTAGGTGGCGATGAATGTCGTCGACGAGCGCGCGGAGTTCCTGATACTCGATCTCCTCTCGACGCTGCGTCTCAGCAAACTCCTTTGCCGCCCGGTCACGCTCTAGCGCATCTCGAAGTGCAGTCGTCACCACAGACTCGATGCTCTCCCCCCGCAGGCTCGCCAGCTCTGCAGCCAGCCCGTAAGCCTCATCGCTGTCGATCTTAAGCTGTGCGCCCATCGACCTAGGATAATCCGCCGGTCAGGCAGAAACAACCGGCGCCTCCCCAGCCAGCCAGCCCTCGCAGCAGCCGCGCGCCAAGGTTCGCACCCGGCCGATATAGGCCGCGCGCTCCGTCACCGAGATCACCCCGCGGGCGTCCAGCAGGTTGAACAAGTGGCTCGCCTTGATGCACTGGTCATAGGCCGGCAGCGGCAGCGACGCAGCCAGCAGGGCGGCGCACTCCGCCTCAGCGTCGGCGAAATGCCGGGACAGCATGGCTGTATCGGCGCGCTCGAAGCTATAAGCGCTATACTCCCGCTCGCTGCGCAGGAACACGTCGCCATAGCTGACCCCGGCGCCGTTGAAATCGAGGTCATAAACGTTCTCGACCCCCTGCACATACATGGCCAGCCGCTCCAGCCCATAGGTGAACTCGGCGCTGGGCATCGCGACGGGGATGCCGCCGACCTGCTGGAAATAGGTGAACTGCGTCACCTCCATGCCGTCGCACCAAACCTCCCAGCCCAGGCCCCAGGCGCCGAGCGTCGGACTTTCCCAGTCGTCCTCGACGAAGCGGATGTCGTGCAGCAGCGGGTCGATGCCGATCGCGCGGTAGCTGTCGAGCAGCAGACTCTGGCAGTCGGCCGGGCTGGGCTTCAGGATCGCCTGATATTGATAGTAGTGGCCCAGCCGGTTCGGGTTCTGCCCATAGCGCCCATCGGTCGGACGCCGGCTCGGCTGCACATAGGCCGCGCGCCATGGGCGCGGGCCAAGGGCACGGAGCGTGGTAGCCGGGTGGAAGGTGCCGGCGCCCATCTCGACGTCGTAGGGCTGCAGGATCACGCACCCTTGCTGTGCCCAAAAAGCGTGCAGGCGCAGGATCAGTTCCTGGAAGCTCGGGGCTCGCTGTGGTGCGGTCATGGTCCTCAGGCACTATGGCGTGGCGTGGCGTGCATAGCATAGGCGGGCCGGCGCGGTCGCGGAAGTTGCAGCCGGGTTATGCAGCCATAGGCGTCCGCCTGCGTTAGGAGTGGTCATGACCGACGCAGTCCATCACATCCTGACGACCACAAAGCGCATCGCCGTCGTCGGCGCGTCCGCCAATCGGGACCGCCCCAGCAATGAGATCATGGGGTTCCTGATCGCCCGCGGCTTCGACGTCATCGGCGTCAACCCCGGGCTAGCAGGCCAAACGCTGCACGGACGGCCGGTCGTGGCCACTCTTGATGACGCGGCGCCACTGGACATGGTCGACGTGTTCCGCGCGTCGGACCAAGTTGGGCCGATCATGGCGGATGCCATCCGGCTCGGCGCCCGCACTGTATGGCTGCAACTTGGGGTCGTAAATACGGAAGCCGTGGCGGCTGGCCGGGCGTCCGGGCTGCAAGTCGTTGAGAACCGGTGCCCTTCAATTGAATGGCGTCGGCTACGCCTACCCACTTGAACCAGAGTTGGGCGTGTGCCAACTCGATCAACGCAACAAACCCGGGACGGTCCCATGACGAACGAAGAACGCGACCTTATCGCCCGATTCATCGCCAGGGTCGCCGGAGCGCCACAGGGCGGCGGCTTTCTCGGCGCCCCAGGCGGCAGCGTGCCGCAGCCGCAGCCGCAGCCGCAGCCGGCGCTGCCGCCGATCGACCGTGACGCCGACGCCTTTATCGCCCAGCAGTTTCAGCAATATCCCGAGGCGCGGTATCGCATAACCCAAACCGCGCTGGTCCAGGAGGCTGCGTTCGCCGAGGCGCAGAACCGTATCCGCCGCCTGGAATGGGAGCTGCAGCAGACACAGCAGGCGATGCAGCAATCATCCCAGCAGGCGCCGCAGCAATCGAAAGGCTTCTTCGGCAGCCTGTTCGGCGGCGGTGGCAGTGGCGGCGGTGGCCAACCTCAGCAGCAGCGTGGCTTTGGCGGTCAGCCCGGCTATGGCCAGCAGTTCCAACCGACATCGGCCCCACCTCCGCCGCAGTATCCGCCCAACTACCAGCCCGGCATGTTCCAGCGCGGCGGCGGCTCTGGTTTCTTGGGCTCAGCGCTGACGACGGCAGCCGGCGTCGCGGGCGGCATGGTCGTCGGCAACGCGTTGATGGGCGCATTCAGCGGGCATGGCGGCGGCGAGGCGGGCGGCGGAGGGTTCGCCAACAACACGTCATCGACCACTGCCTTCGACGGCGCGGGCACTGATCCTACAGCAGGCTTTTCGACCGATGCCAGCAATCCTGCACCGGACCCCTTCGCCGCTGGCGGTGATCCGAAGAGCTATGACGACGGCGCTGGCTTCGGCGGCGATGGCTTTACCAAGCAGACCAGCTACGACGACCAGGGCGGCGGCTTTGACCAGGGCGGCGGCGATCCGTTTGGTGGCGGTGGCGGCGGTTTCGACTCCGGCGGGTTCGACGACAACGCGTAACGCCTGATGTTTGATCGACGGGGCGGAATTCCCGCCCCGTTCACCGGCCACACTGCCGTCGTGCGTCCCGAGTGGATCGACGACAACGGCCATATGAACATGGCCTATTACGTCGTCGTATTTGATGGTGCGATCGATCATTTGTGGTCGGCAATCGGCCTTGGTGAGCCCTATCGCCAGCGCACCCAGCACGGCACCTTCGCCGCCGAGGCGCATATCCTTTATCGCGCCGAGTTGCTGCAAGGTGATCGGGTGCGGGTCACGACGCAGATCCTAGGTGCGGACAGCAAGCGCATCCACCTTGCGCATGAGATGCTCCGAGAGGAAACCAATGAGGTGGTCGCCCAGCAAGAGGTCATGCTGCTGCATGTGAGCCTCGTGACCCGCCGGGTCGTGCCATTCCTACCGGAGGCGGCCGCCGCGGTCGCAGCCGGAGCAGAGGCGCACGCCGTTCTGCCTCAGCCGGATTGGGTGGGCCGGCGGTTGGCTATGCCGATGGCGTCGCGTCCGCCAGCCTAATCGGCTCCAACTGCATCCAGGATGGCCGCGCCGGGTGCAGCATGGCCTCTCCACACGCCAGGTTGCCGGAAGCGATGGCGTCCAGCCGCAGCAGGGCCATGCCCATTCCGGGGGCGCCGGACCGCATGGTGCCGGCCTCGACGCCGGCCCGCAGCACAGGCAGTCCGGCAGCGGGCACCGGACCCTCGATCCGCACCGGCACCAGGCGCCGTTTCAGCAGACCGCGATACTTGGTCCGCGCCGTCAGCTCCTGGCCCATGTAGCAGCCCTTAGTCCAGGACACGCCGTTCAGCTCGTCGAAGCCGGCCTCCAGCAGGGTAGTCTTCTCGGCCTCCATGTCACGCGACCCATCCGGCAGGCCGAGCGCCAGCCGATGCAGATCCCAATCCGCCACGGTCCCGTTCGACGGCAGCGGCGTTTCGGACAATATCCGCCAGCCGGCGCCCGCGGTGCGAGGGTCGGGCGCCACGATACCGGCGTCGGGCGCAGCGCCACCCCAGGCCGCATAAACCAGGAGCGGCGCAGGCTGCACCGCCACCTTGGCGCGCAGCCGGAACCGGGTCAGGCGTTGGGCCAGCATAGCAGCCTGGCCGGCCTCGCAGTCCAGCAACAGCCGTTCGCAATCCGACAAGATGAAGAAGTCCGCCAGCCACTTGCCCTGCGGCGTCAGCAGCGCCGCCCAAACCGCACGGCCCGGCGCAGCATCCGCGACGTCGTTCGAGACCAGTCCCTGCAGGAACGACACGCGATCATCCCCGCTTACTTCGATCACGGCGCGGCCGGGTAGCGGGGCAAGCATGCTCATGCCTGCCGACTTGGTGCCCCGGCGTTCTGAACTCAAGCAGCCCGGCTCGCGCACTTCGGGCCAACCCGTGCTACACCGGCCGCGCATGCGCATCCTGTTCATAACCGCGACCCGAATCGGCGACGCTGTTCTCTCCACCGGGCTGCTCGACCATCTGCTACGCGCCCATCCAGAGGCGCGCTTCACCATCGCCTGCGGTCCTGTGGCTGAGGGCGTGTTCGCCCGCATGCCCCGGCGTGAGGCGACGCTGGTGGTCGAAAAGCAGCGCCTCGACCTGCACTGGCTGCGTTTGTGGCGGCATACAATCGGGACGCTGTGGGATCTTGTTGTGGACCTACGCGGCTCCGCGCTGGCGTTTCTCCTTATGTCTCGGCGGCGCGCGGTGCTGCGTGGCGGCCGACGCTCCGGACACAAGCTGGTGCAGTTGGCGACAGCCTTTGGGCTCTCGACGCCGCCGCAGCCGGTAAGCTGGACGAGTGCCGCCGATCAGGCGCGGGCGGACGCACTGCTGCCATTAGGCGGGCGCTACATTGGCTTGGGCCCCACCGCCAATTGGTCTGGCAAGGCATGGGCGGCTGAACGGTTCACAGCCCTGTTTTGCGCCGTGCGCGACCAAGCGCTTCCTGGTGCGCGTCCGGTTATATTCGCTGGCCCTGGGCCCGTCGAGCAGGCCATGGCGGCGCCGGCCCTCGACGCCCTGCCGGACGCAATCGATCTAACGGGGCGGCTCTCGCTTCCAGAAGCCTCGGCCTGCCTTTCCCGCTGCGCCCTGTTCGTGGGCAACGACTCCGGGCTTATGCACCTGGCCGCCGCTGCCGGCGCGCCCACGCTTGGGCTATTCGGCCCCACATCGGCCGGGGAATATGCCCCCGCTGGTCAACATACGGCAGTTGCGATGGCGTCGGGCGCGGCCGGCGCTGTGTCGATGGATGGCCTTTCGGTCGCTGCAGCCGTCGCAGCAGCGCTCGAGCTGCTGCAACAATGAGACTCGCGCACGTCATGGCCGGGGCACCCGCAGGCGGCGCCGAGCTGTTCTTCGAGCGTCTGGTGCTGGCGCTGCACGACGCCGGGGATGCGATCCTGCCGGTGATCCGTCGCGACCCCGGCCGAGCCGGGCGATTGACGGCGGGTGGGCTTATTCCGGTGCAGTTCCGCTTTGGCGGCGCGCTCGACCTGCTGACCCGGCCGCGCGTCGCCTCGGCGCTTCGCGCCTTTGCGCCCCGGGTCGTGGTGGCCTGGATGAGTCGCGCGGCGCGACAGACGCCTCGCGGCGACTGGGTGCTGGCCGGGCGGCTCGGTGGTTACTACGACCTACGCTACTACCGCGCGTGCGACCACCTGATCGGCAACACGCGGGGCATCGTCGATTGGATACGCGGCCAGGGCTGGCCGGCCGGCCGCGTGCATCACTTGCCCAATTTCGCCCCTGATCTTTCGGCCGCGTCGCCAGCTCCGCTACCGTTGCCGCCGGGCGCCCCGATGGTGCTGGCTTTGGGCCGGCTCCATCGCAATAAGGCCTTCGACATCTTGATCCGTGCCCTGCCGTTGCTGCCTGGCGTGCACGCGGTGATCGCGGGCGAGGGGCCGGAGCGTACGGCATTGACCATCCTGGCCCGCAGCCTGGGTGTTCAGGACCGCCTGCATCTGCTGGGCTGGCGCACCGACCAAGCGGCGCTGCTGGCCCGCTGCGACCTGCTGGCCTGCCCAAGCCGGCACGAGCCGTTGGGCAACGTGGTCATCGAGGCGTTCTCCGCCGGCCGCCCCGTGGTCGCCGCCGACGCGGCCGGGCCGCTGGAATTGATTGTCCGGGACCGAGACGGCCTGCTGGTCCCGCGGGAGGACCCGAGCGCGCTGGCGGCTGCAATCTCCGATGTGCTGGCCGATCGCGCGCTGGCTGCCCGCCTCGCGCTGGCCGGACGCGCCCGCTATGAGGCCGAGCATGCGGAGGCATCCGTCGTCGCACTTTGGCGCACGGCACTTGCCGCGATGGAGCGGGCCTGATGTGCGGCATCGCCGGAATGATCATGGCGCCGGATGCCCCACCGCCTAGCCCGGCCACACTCGACGCCCTGACGCAGGCGCTGGCCCACCGCGGACCCGACGGCAGCGGCCACGCCGTCGTCGGCCGCACCGCGCTGCTGCAGACCCGGCTCGCGATCATCGACGTCGCTGGCGGCGACCAGCCGTTCTTCTCCGGGGCGGCCACGCTGGTCGCCAACGGCGAGGTTTATAACTACCGCGAGTTGCGCGACGCACTGCCCGGCGCCCACTTCGCCACCAACTGCGACTGCGAGCCGCCGCTGCACCTTTGGCAGCGGGACGGCGCCGCATATGCCAATGCGCTGCGCGGCATGTATGCCATTGCGATCCATGAGCGCGCCCAGCGCTGCGTCACGCTGACGCGCGATCCGTTCGGCATCAAGCCGCTGTATGTGGCTCCGATCGACGGCGGCCTGGCCTTCGCGTCGGAGGCGCAGGCGCTGCTCGCTGCCGGGCTGGTCCGCCGCACCCTGCGTCCGGCCGCACGCGAGGAGCTGCTGCAGATGCAGTTCACCACCGGCGCCGACACCATCTTTGAGGGCATCCAGCGCGTGCTGCCCGGCGAGACCCTGCGGATTGCCGGCGGCCACATCCTGGACCGCAGCCGCGTCGCCGCCCTGCCCGATGGCGGGCCGGAGAGCATCACCGAGGAGGCGGCATTGGCCCGGCTGGACCGCGCGCTGGATGAAAGCGTCGATCTGCATCAGCGCAGCGACGTGCCCTATGGCATGTTCCTGTCCGGCGGCGTGGACAGCGCGGCCGTGCTCACCGTCATGGCGCGGCTGAACGCCCGGCCCGTGCTCGCCTACACCGCCGGCTTTGCGGCGCCGGGCGCTACGGATGAGCGCGACCACGCCGCCGCGGTCGCCCGCGCGGCTGGGGCGCAGCACGAGACGATCGACATCACCGAGGCGATGGTCTGGCGCGACTTGCCCCGCATCGTCGCCGCCATGGACGACCCGGCCGCGGATTATGCCATCATCCCGAGCTGGTTCCTGGCCCAGCGTGCCCGGCAGGACGTGAAGGTCGTGCTGTGCGGGGAGGGCGGGGACGAGATGTTCGGCGGCTATGGCCGCTACCGCAGCGCGATGCGCGCCTGGTGGCTGGGCGGCCGGGTGATGCGCGCGAAGGGCACCTTTGACAAGCTGGATGTGCTGCGCGCCCGTCCGCCTGGATGGCGCGATGGGCTGGCCGCGAGCGAGGCGCACGCAGCGACGCCGGGCCGCTCCCGGCTGGCGGCGGCGCAGGCGACGGACGTGGCCGACTGGCTGCCGCACGACCTGCTGCTTAAGCTGGACCGCTGCCTGATGGCGCATGGGGTCGAGGGCCGCACGCCGCTGCTGGACCCGGCCATCACCGCAGCCGCTTTCCGCCTGCCTGATGGGATGAAGGTCCGGGACGGCCGCGGCAAGTGGCTGCTGCGGCAGTGGCTGGCGCGTTATATGCCCGAGGCTCGGCCGTTTGCGCCGAAGCAGGGGTTTACCGTGCCGGTGGGCGCCTGGATCGCTGCGCAGGGCACCCGCCTGGGGCCGCTGGTTGCAGCGCAGCCGGGCGTGGCCGAGATCGCCGATCCCGGCCGGGTCACGGCGCTGTTCCGCGCCGCCACGGGCCGGCACGAGGGTTTTGCCGCCTGGACGCTGCTGTTCTATGCCTTGTGGCATCGCACCCACATTCTGGGCCAAGCGCCCCAGGGCGACGTGTTCGAGACGCTTGCGAGTTAGAGTGCTTCAGCGCAGCGAAAAGCAGACTAGGAGGACGCCATGCCCGCCCATTACGACCTGCTGATCAAGGGCGGCATCTGCGTGCTGCCGTGGGGCGAGCATGTGATCGACGTCGGGGTGCGCGATGGCCGGATCGCGGCGCTGGGCGTGACGGGCGCGACAGCCGACCGGGTGCTGGACGCCGCCGGGCTGCATGTGCTGCCGGGCCTGATCGACCCGCACGTCCATCTGCGCGACCCCGGCGACCCCGCGATCGAGACCCTTCCGACCGGCACCAGGGCCGCCGTGCTGGGCGGGCTCGCCGCGGTGTTCGACATGCCGAACACGGTGCCGTCGATCACCAATGCGGAGCGTGTGGCCTGGAAGCAGGAGTATGTCGAGCAGAGCGCCTGGTGCGACATGGGACTCTATGTCGGCGCTGCGAAGTCGAACATTCCTGAGTTGACTGCGCTGGAGCTTGAGCGTGGCGTGTGCGGCGTCAAGGTGTTCGCCGGCAGCTCGACCGGGGACCTGCTGGTGGACGACGACGCCTCGATCGAGGCGGTGATGCGCAGCGGCCGGCGCCGGGTCTCCTATCACAGCGAGGACGAGGCGAGGCTGCAAGCGCGCAAGGGGCTGTTCAAGTCCGGCGATCCCTATGCCTGCCACATGGAATGGCGGGACGAGGAGTGCGCCTTCCTCGGCACCCGGCGCCTAATGGCGCTGGCCCGCAAGACAGGGCGGCCGGCGCACATCCTGCATGTCTCGACCGCGGAGGAGCTTGAGTACCTGCGCGATTACCGTGACGTCGCGACGGTCGAGCTGCTGGTCAATCACCTGACGCAGGTGGCACCGGAGGTTTACGAGCAACTCGGCGGCTTCGGCGTGATGAACCCGCCAATCCGCGGACGCCGCCACCATGAGGCAGCCTGGGCGGCCGTTCGGGACGGCACGGCGGACACGATCGGCTCCGACCACGCACCGCATCCGCGGGCCGCGAAGCTGCTGCCCTGGCCGGATTGCCCGGCCGGGCTGACCGGCGTGCAGACGCTGGTGCCGGTCATGCTGGATCATGTGGCGGCGGGCCGCCTGTCCCTGGCGCGAATGGTGGATCTGATGTGCGCAGGGCCGGCCCGGGTTTATGGCGCGGTCGGCAAGGGGCGGTTGGCTGCAGGATACGACGCCGACTTCACCCTGGTGGACCTGAAGCAGCAGCGGGTAATCGAGAACCGCTGGATTGCCTCGCCGTGCGGCTGGACGCCGTTTGACGGGATGCGCGTGACCGGCTGGCCGATGGCGACCGTCGTGCGCGGCCACGTCGTCATGCGGGATGATGAGGTGCTGGGTGCCCCGGTGGGTAGGCTCGTGCGGTTTAGCGGTTAGGAATTCGTTGTTGCGACGAGGCGATCCAGGAAGTCTCCGGATCGCCTCGCGGCAACTTCAGCGCGATAACGTTGAGGCGGGACTACTTCAGGGTAAGCGTGATGCCATCCGCCGAGCCTTGCAGGCGGGCGCCGCGGGTAACTTGGTCGACCCGGATCTGGACGCCGTTGGCGTTGCGCAGCATCTGACCGCCGATGCCGTTCCCCAGCGTCGCCTCACCTGTCGCGGCCGCGTAGGTCCCGCTGAAATCCTGCAGGCGCTTGAGGTTATAAACCCGGCCGCGGCCGCTGACCCTTGAGTAGCCGACATCGGCGACCGTCACGCCGTTGACGGTGAAATGGTAGGTCCGGCCGCCATAACGCAGTGTGCCATCGCCCCAGGTATAGCCTACCCCGACCGCGGCGCCTTGTGCTTTCAGGCTGATGGTGCCGGACACCGGGCCGGACACGCCGGGATCACGGCGCTGCGCCAAAGCGGGCAGGGTCGTGAGCATCGTGGCGGCCACGACGGCAAAGGCAATGCGGCGAGTGGAATTCAAGGCTTTCTCCAATCTAATCGTTCAAACGCAGACCACCCGAGCTAACGCGGGTTGCGCTGAAATGTTGCGAAACCTAGCCTTTCAAGCCGATACGCCGTCTTGCGGCAAGTCCGGCCGGCAACGCTCCGCATTCGACCCTGCGCTCAATTCGCGGTCAGCGTCTTGGGCCAGGGCGCGCGGCGGTAGCGGTCCTGCGCTGCGGAAGGCGCCGGGCCGTCCGCCACCTCACGCTGCAGCCCGGGCAGTGCCTCGGGATTGGTCCAGCAATCCACGACGCCGAGGCTGCGGGTGCAGAACGGGCCTGGGTCGGGGGGCGGGTCGCGTGCCGCGCAATAGGTCAGCCCACGGTCCAGCCGCACGATCGAGCAGTCCCGGCCGCTGATGGCCGAGACGCCGATGTCCACGATGCCGCGCCCGAACACGACCACTGACGCGACTTCGGCCGCGGCCAGGGCACCGGTCGGCTCCACCCAATGGGCACAGCCAGACAAGCCTGTCAGCAGCATCAGCAACATTGAGCGCATGGTGCATCTCACCACGGCGGCATGAACAAAGCGTTAAGCGCCGTTTGCCTGGACCTATCGCCGTCGCTATGGTCCGGCCGCGATCAAGGGGTGGGAACGTGCAAAGGGCTGGACGTGGCTGACATCTTCGACGAGGTGAACGAGGACCTGCGGGCGGAACGGGCCAAGCAGTTCGCTCTCCGCTATGGCTGGCTCGTGGCGCTGCTCGCGGCGCTGCTGGTGGCCGCCGCCGTCGCGTGGCAGGCCTGGCACTGGCATCAGGCACGGCAGGTGAACGACGTCGCTGCGGCCTATCTCGGCGCCATGCGCGGCGCGAATGGACCGGCACCGACGGACGGGCAGCCCACGCCCAGCCGCAATGCCGCCATGGCCGAGTTCGACCGCCTGGCGAGCACCGGCCCCGAGGGCTACCGCAGCCTGGCCCGCCTGCGCGGCGCGGCGCTTCATGCCAGCAGTGGCGACTTGCCTGGAGCGCTCGCCGAGTGGGACAGACTTTCGGCCGATACCGCCGCCGACCCGCTGCTGCGCGACCTCGCCAACCTGATGTGGGTGCAGCACCAGGTGGACTCCGGCGATCCGGCCGCCGTCGAGGGACGGCTGCAGCCTTTGATCGTGTCCGGCAGCCCTTGGCGGCACCTCGCCCTTGAAAACCAGGCCTGGCTCGCATTGCGCCTGGGCCGCACCGATCAGGCACGGGACACGCTGCGCCAACTCGCCGCCGACCCGGCGGCGCCGGACGGCGTGCGTGGCCGGGCAAATGGCTTGCTGGCCCGGATGGGTGAACCGGCCCGTGCCGGTGGAACCCCTGCTGCCGCATTCTCGACGGAGCCGCGTGGATGAAGCGTCGCGCCGCCCTGCTATTGACGCTGGCCGCCGCCGGCTGCAGCACCCTCGACAACCTGTTTGGAGACAACAAGGACCCTATCCCAGGCAAGCGGGAGGCGGTCGGCGCAGTCCGGCGCGGCCTGGCAGTCGATGCCGGTGACGGCCGTGCCGTAACAGTGCCGCCCGCGACCGCGACGGCGGAGTGGCCGCAGGTGGGCGGCAACGCCACGCACACGATGGGAAATATCCAGGTCAGCGGCTTGGCGCCAGCCTGGCGCGCCAGCATCGGCGAGGGCGGCGGCTACCGGGCTAAGATCACCGCCCAGCCCGTCGTGGCCGGCAGCCGGGTGTTCACGATGGACAGCGACGCGCTGGTCTCGGCGTTCGATCTGGCGACGGGCAGCCGTATCTGGCGCACCGAAACGCAGGACGACAAGAACCGCAGCACGAACCTGGGCGGCGGGATCGCGGTGGTGGACGGGACGGTCTATGCGACCACCGGCCGGGCGGATATCCTGACGCTCGACGCCGGCAGCGGCGCCATTCGTTGGCGCAAGCCGCTCGGCGCTCCGGCGCGGTCGGCGCCCACGGTGGCGGATGGCCGCCTGTATGCCACGACGATCGATGATAAGCTGCTGGCCCTCGATGCTGCGACCGGCGAGCGGCTCTGGGCCTATCAGGCCGCCGCCGCCGCTACGACCCTGCTAAGCGCGGCGGCACCGGCCGTCAGCGAGGGCCTCGTCGTCTCAGGTTTCGGATCCGGCGACTTGGCGGCGGTGCGGGCCGACAGCGGCGCCCTGGCCTGGAGCGACAGCCTCGCCTCGGCGCGCGGGCGCAACAGCCTGGTGGACCTTTCGGCGATCGGCGGGTTGCCGGTGGTGGACCGGGGCCGGGTTTATGCGATCGGGGTGGGCGGGCTGCTGGTGTCGCTCGACCTGCGCTCGGGTCGGCGATTGTGGGAGCGCGAGGTCGGCGGCAGCGAAACGCCGTGGCTCGCGGGCGATTGGCTGTTTGTGCAGACGATCGACCAGTCATTGGCGGCGATCGGCCGGGATGACGGCCGGGTGCGCTGGATCACCGACCTGCCGCGCTACGACAACCCGGAGAAGCGGCGTGACCCGCTGCTCTGGATCGGCCCGGTGCTCGCCGGCGGCCGCCTGGTGCTGGCCGGCAGCAATCAGCGGGCGCTGTCGGTCGACCCTGGCGATGGCCGCATCATAGGTCAGCAGGAGCTGCGCGGGCCGGCCGCCGTCGCGCCGATCGCGGCCGCCGGCGCATTGTTCATCGTGACGGATGACGGCACGCTGCAGGCGTTCCGCTGATGGCTTTGCCGGTCGTCGTCATCGCCGGCCGGCCCAACGTCGGCAAGAGCACGCTGTTCAACAAGCTGGCTGGGCGCCGGTCGGCCATCGTATCCGACACGCCCGGCGTGACCCGTGACCGCAAGGAGGCGGAGGCGATGATGCGCGGCAAGCGCATCCGCCTGATCGACACCGCCGGGCTGGAGGAGGCGGCGCCGGACACGCTGCCGGGCCGCATGCGCGCCTCGTCGGAGGCAGCGGTGGCGCTGGCCGACCTGATCGTGTTCGTGGTCGACGCCCGGGCCGGCGTCACTCCGGCGGATAGCCATTTCGCCGCCTGGCTGCGCCGCCAGGGCCGCCCGGTGCTGCTGGTCGCCAACAAGGCCGAGGGCCGGGTTGGAGCGTCGGCGGCTCTGGAAGCCTATAGCCTGGGGCTCGGGGAGCCGCTGGCGATGTCGGCCGAGCATGGCGAGGGTCTATCGGACCTGATGACCGAGATCGCCGACCGGGTGCCTGCGCAGGACGGCGAGGACGAGGACGCGCTGAACCGCCCGCTGAAGCTTGCAATCGTCGGGCGTCCGAACGCCGGCAAGTCCACGCTGCTGAACCGCCTGCTTGGCGAGGACCGCATGATCACCGGGCCGGAGCCCGGCCTGACGCGCGACGCCGTCGCCGTGCAGCTGAGCGACGCCCATGGCCCGATCGAGATCGTGGACACCGCCGGATTGCGCCGCAAGGCACGGGTGGACCTGCCGTTGGAGAGGATGTCGGTCAGCGCCAGCATCGAAGCGCTGAAGATGGCGGAGGTCGTCGTGCTGTGCGTGGACGCGACCGAGGGCCTGCACGAGCAGGACCTCCAAATTGCCCGGCTGATCGAGCGTGAGGGCCGGGCCTGCGTGCTGGCCCTGAACAAGTGGGATGCGGTGGCGGACCGGACCGCGACGCGCAAGGCGATCAGCGACCGGTTAGAGACCAGCATGGCGCAGATGAAGGGCATCCCGGTGGTGAACTTCTCGGCGCTGACCGGGTTCGGCGTGAACAAGCTGCTGCCGGCGGTGCGGGCGGTGCACGATACTTGGAACAGCCGGGTGGCGACGGGCGCGCTGAACCGCTGGTTCGAGGAGGCGCTGGAGCGCCATGCGCCGCCACTTGTGGACGGGCGGCGGCTGAAATTGCGGTATATCACCCAGGCGAAGGCGCGCCCGCCGACCTTCATCGCGTTCGGGACGCGGGCGGAGCAGATGCCGGAGGACTACCAGCGCTATATGGTCAACAGCCTGCGCGAGAAGTTCGAGCTCCCGGGGGTGCCGATCCGGCTGCTGCTGCGCGGGACTAAGAACCCGTATATGGACGATTAGGCGGCTGCGTCGGCATCGCCACAGCGAAGCGCCGCTACGTACGGCACATGATGCTATCGGTCGCTGCTGCGTTCGACGCTGCCGCTGGGCAAGCCCGCATCCTGGCGCTTGCCGGAGCCGTGCTGCCGTCCTTTGGGCTGTATCGGCCAGCGGCGGCTCAGAAGCCCTATGAACTGCCACAGTGCAAGGAGGACGCGAAGGGAAAGGTCTACATCGTGCTTGAACGGACAGTGCTGGGTTTGCCGCCTTCGAACCCGAATGGAGGCATCGGCCAAGCCGTTCCCAAGGAGGCGATGCTGCTATCACCCGACCCGGCAGAACCGGAGGGCTGCCCGAACAACCCAGCACAAATTCAAAGCCACGGCTTGGCTGGCTTCCTACCGTTGACCCGTGATCCGCCCGGCCAGAGCATGCAAGGTGTCTGGGCCACGCAATCCGGGCTGCGGCTTTGGAGCACTGGAGTCTTTCCAAAGTCCCCGCCGAATTATCCGGACATGGAGGCGACTTTCTCGAACGTGGAGCTTGTTGAGGGCCGGTGCGCACCCACGAACCCGGACCGGTCCGAAAGCGACGGTGTCGAGACCTGCCTTGTCCGGCTCGATGCGTCATCACCACCCGACTGGAAGTTGCCGGAACACTGGGACCGCTCCTATCGAGTTTCGCCCACACGTTACAGGACGCCGCGTGGACGCCCATTCATGTTTACTTGCTCTCTCATGGCCGGGCAGCCCACCAACCCGCCTTTTGCGAGGTGGGTTATGTGCTGGCAACAGGGCAACTCCTTACATACCGGTTCTTTCCGCCTGAGAGCGGCTATCCTTCGAGCTTCGCGGACGACGTGATCGCATTTGACCGGGGAGCG
>JAABUY010002792.1_pt1 | contig 20216 bp, 16 predicted proteins | sample 5560271 | NCBI WGS metagenome assembly JAABUY01 (sample SAMN10711886, study PRJNA513374) | rock metagenome | isolation source: Antarctica rocks | place: Antarctica: Victoria Land, University Valley
AAGCTGGCTACATATGTGCGTCCCTTAGCCGACGCTAGGCCCGATAGGGACTAGTCAAGGTGACGGAGCGAGGGTAGGTCTGGCAGGGCTAGAAGGCTGAGCCTGGCAAGGCTAGGATCGTGACAATTTTCTTTCGATGCTTGTCAGTTTGTTTCTTTATTGTGACTCTGACTCTTGCTAATGCTTGTTTGATCAACGCTAGTGATCATTTCATGTGTTCGAATATATTCTCTGCTTTATCTGCTTCGATTCTAGCTTGAGTGATTTCATATTCAGTTGAATTCGAATTGAAGCTCATATGAAAGTGAAAGTTCTTATTCAGAAAGAACATTGACTGTTCAATTGATGACGAAATAGCATTGTTATCGACGAATTCAGTCATAGATAATCAGGCGAATCAGTCATCTTGCATATACGAGCAGTAGCTTCGTAGATATCATTTCACATTCTGATTCGCTCTTTCTGTCTGATCATTGATCTGCGAATGATAGTCGATGAATAGTTTCACCTTGATGTCGAGTCTCAGACAAAGAGACGTTCAGACAATTGATATGAATTGAGAATCACGATTGAACACTATTGATCTCGATAGTTCATGAGTTCTGAAGATTCATATCAACAGCAGCTTGACTGTTTGTTCTGCGAAGGTTTCTTCGTCATCTGATCAACATGATATATAGTGTCGTTTCTTAGACAATCGATCTATGACTGTCAGAATCGCGTTGCTTTCATCACTTTCTGATAGATTGATAATGAAGTTCAAGAATATGTTCTGTCATCATTGTTCAAGTATGAGCAATGACTTCAGCAGTTCATTGATTTGATCTCTTGATGCTTTTGATCTACGGCAAACGTAACAGTTTCAAATGTAGCGTTTGATCGTCGTTCTCATCTTCGATCAGCAATATGATCATCTCAACAAGTTTAATGTTCGATTCATGTCAGAATGATCATTGATCGAAAGATCATGTGCTTTTCTTATTAATTGAATGATCATTAACTGAGAAACTCATAATCTATCATGTTTTCAGAGTACTTCATCAAGTACTCTGCAGTTGTTTAAATTAATATCTTGACAAGTTCTTCTGTTCTGTTTCATGATTATTTGAATATTAAAGCACAGTTGATTCGTTCGATTTTCGACTATAATCTGATTCTGAATAGAAATCATCTCTTCGATCGAATTTTGATTAACTTTCGATTCGAGTTTCGAATTCAAGTCAGATTCTGAGTCAGATTCTGAGTCAAATCTGAGCAAGATCTGAGTCAGATCTTGATCAGCTTTCTGATCATTTTCTTGATCAGCTTCTATTGACTGCAGTTCAAATTTACCTTCAGACAATAGCATCTGATGCTGATATAGCTTTCAATCATTGTTTGCTTCAACTGACTTGACGTCTGACATTCTGATCAACGCGTTGACTTTCAGATTCTGTTTTTTCGACTGATATATGATCTTGAAGTTATATTCAGATAACTTCTCAGCTCATTTAGTCTGTCATCAAGTCAGTTCTTTGATGATCATGAAGTACTTCAAATTCAGATGATCGATGAAGATCTTGATCGAAATATCTGTACATTTTAATTCAGAACATCAGTGCTTCAAGCAGCGAATAATGATCAGCAGTTCTTTGTCATAGATTTCGTAATTGCATTCTGCGAAAATCATGTTCTTGCTATAGAAGATCACTGAATGTAGAATGTCTTTATCGTCATACTGAGACAATACTTCGTCGTTGACATTGTTCAAGAAGTCAGTTTTCAGAATAGCTTCTCTGATTGAGTCGAAATGCTTCAGAACGAAAGCTGTTGTCACTTGTTGCTTCAGTTCTTCAAAGATCGTCTGACAGATCTTTGTTCATTCAAAGAAATGATCTTTTTGAATCAGCTTTATCATAAGTTGAGCAATCTTTGAAAAGTTCTTTATGAATCGTCGATAGAAATTGCAGAAGTCAATGAAGATCTGCACATGAGTCAATGATCGAGACACTTCTCAGCTTCGAATCACATCTACTTTTCAAGAATTCATTCGCAGATCATTGATGAATATCAGTAGTTCAAGAAACGAGATTTTCTGAATCTTGAATTCACACTTGTCAATGTCTACTTGTAGATCGACTTCACAAAGCTTGTCTAGCACTTCTTTCACATGAGTTCTATGTTCTTTCAATGTCTTACTGTAGATGAGAATATCATTCAAGTATGTCTGACAGAATTTATGCAGACAGTTGAACAACACATTGTTGATATAATGCTGAAAGAAAGCAGGTTCATTGATCAATTCGAAGAGCATTACTCTATACTTATAGACGTTGAAGAAAGTAACAAAAGTAGTTAAATCTTTGCTTTCTGAACTCATGCGCAGTTTATTGAACGTGACGATAATGTCGAGTTGAGTCAGATACTTACTGCCTTGAATTCGAGCTAGTACTTCGTCTATCAAGAGTATTGAATAACGATCTCTTTTGATCAGAGCATTCAGTTTTCAATAGTTCATGCAAAAGCGAAGACTATCATCTTTCTTTTCGACAAATAGTATTGACGAAGCAAAAGAAGCTTTGCTGAGTGTGATGAACTTCTTCTTCAAATTCTCTTCTAGATACTCTTTGATCTTCTGCAAATTGTAGCTCGACATGAGATACAATCGACTTCTAGAAGATTGATTCTCATCTTCTAATTCAATCTTATGATCATATGATCAATGCAAGAGCAACTGCGTTGTCTTCTCTCTGTCAAACACATTCAGAAAGTCGTGATAAACGATTGAAAGCTTCTTCTTCAATTCATTCAATGACATGACTGATGTCATTTCATTCAGTTCTGCGAAATCTTCGACTGAGTTAAGCGCTTTGTTGATTTCGCTAATGATCAATGAGAAGATCTTAATCTTCTTATTCTTGACTAGAGTTTAATACACAGCGACTTCGATCATGACAATATTGATGATCTTCTTTACTTCAGTTGACTGAGAAAGTCGAAGTTGATCGAGATCAACTTCAGTGCTTTGCTTTGCTATGAGAGCAGATTCAATGAATCTATTCACTGATTTCTGATTTATGAGTTTCTTCAAGATGATCGTTGATGTAACAATCAAGTTCAAGTTCTTTCGTTTCATTTTGCAGATCTCGCTTGACTCAGATTTGTGAAATGCTGATTGACTGCTTGCTTTTGAAACAACAGATTTCGATGTTCGAATCTTCAACGATGATATTAATCGATCGTTTGCAAAATCTATCAAAATTTGATTTCTTTTCAACCAGAGATTTTCAATGATTATCTTGTGCTGATTTAAACGAGTTATCAATAGAAATATTATTTCATTCTTGTGTTCTTGAATCAGAATTGATGTATACAGAGCATGTGTAATTAACTTTCAATCAAAGATTTCATCATACGATCAAATCAACTTTGATTTTGACAGCGATATTGACTGAATATCAAAGCATTCACATAACTCTGACATTAAAGATTCATCGATAAAAGTCATGTCAGTGACTTCAGTATCTATCAGAGCGAAAGATCTGAATATCTTTTCTAGACTACTCAAGATGACATCAACAGTGAACGACTTGAAATCAAATGAATCATCAGACATGTTGATGAAGCAAAATATGAGTATATCGCTCTCAATTACTACTTTGACGAGAGCAGATCATTTTTCAAATTCGTAGCGATCTCATGCACTTGAGTCGTCTCAAAGCAGTCATATGCTCTATGTTCTAACTTCTTGCATTTAAAGCAGAGTTCTTTCTTAAACAACTCTTTCTGAATAGAGTTGAGCTTCGATCTTCTGAGTTTCTTTCACGAAGAGACTGATGACGTAAGTCGAGTAGTCGATGTGCTGACGACAGAGTGAGCAGCTTGAGTAGCTGATGCTTTGACGACTGATTGAGCATTCAATTCAGTCAATCTAACATCGACTTGCATGCAGATGTTGACAAACTCGTTCAAGTTCATGATTCGTTCATTGAGCGTTGCTCGCTGAAAATCTGAGCTGATCTTATGCTGAAGATCATTTAGTAGAGACTTGTTATTGTATTCTAGTTCTGCATTAAATCTCTGAAATTTCATTCAAAATTCATGAAAGAAGATCTTGTTCTGATACAGCTTCAGATACTGACGTTGAGTCGTGTGATGATGATTGAGATCGTCGTATATCTTATTAATCATCGATAGTACTTCTTTGACTTCTAGAAACGAGTTCAAGAAGATATCTTGCATGCAAGATGCAATATGTTTGATCGCAGCTTCACTGACTCAACTTTCAATGTATGCAATCTTCAACTCTTCGATAGAAAAGTGATTCTTATTTATCTTCAGCTTGTTTCACATTCGAGACAGTCAATTGTCTACATTCTGCGTCGAATCTTCAAACAAAGATGAATTCAATAACTTGATCGATTTCGAGAAACGATTTTCAGAAATCGAAGTGCTTTGTTGACTTGATGCAGCTTTTAAATGATGTATAATCACGTTCTTGTCTCTATTCTCTTTCTGCAGACGCGTCTGCGTAATCTTCAACGTGATGTTTATCTCGTTGACATCTTCTAACATCTGAATCATGTCATTGTGAATCTTGATTTCAATGTCGTGCTGTTGACATATGTACTTGATAAAGACAACAATGTCATCTGCTTCATGAACGCTTATTCAAGCATTCAGTTCAGTACTGATGCTGATCTTGATCATTTCATGATTGAAAAGCAACGCGTTCATGTTCTCTTCTTCTGTATTTGACGACGCATTCGTGTCTTCTTCTTCTGAGCTTCTAGTCATGATATGAGTAGAAAATTGCTGATCGAGATTCTGATGTTACTCTATCAAACTTTCTGAATTCGAGCAACGATTAGTACTCTATCAAACTTTCTGAATTCAAGTACTGCTAGAATTTCTGATTTCTGATGACGAGCTCAATAAAGAGTTAATCAAGAGCAACGCGTTCGTGTTCTTTGATTCTGATTCTACCGAAATTTCTGGTTTCAAATCAAGATTCTTTTTTAGAAATTTCTGATTTCTATCGAGCTTTCTGAGCTCAAGTTCTGCTGTCAAAATTTCTAAATTCGACTTCTGATTTGAGTTGTGTAGCTTGTTTTTATATCATCTACACGTCGATAGCAAGATTAATAAGCTTTGAACTAATGTTATGAGTCTGCATAAAGCGAATCATATGGGTATATTCTAACTAGAAGTTCAAAGCTAAAGAAGAAGAAAGATGAAACACGTTGTGAGTTTTACTCACGAAGGCACGCTAGGCCGCTAGCGTGTCAACATTAGCTCTATACTAGTCTATGATAGTTTAACATGATCTATGTTAGACTAACTCGAAGTGCACGCTCGCAACATTTATGATATTCTCAGAACTCAATGTAGTAAAATCTCATGATGACTAGAAAAGATAATCTATTAGAACTAGTTCATTCATCTAGACTAATGAAGATTTTAGAATTTGTTGATAAATTCTTGAGTATGTTGACTTGAACAACAGTCGCTTGATTCTTGAAAGAGATTGTAAGTTTGATTCTGTGTGACAGAGTAATGCTCGATCATATTATTTCAAATGCTCATCGAAATTGAAGATTATCAATAACGACATGAGAAATATTCAAAGTGACGAAAGTCTTTTGAAGTTGTAATGCAAAGACTTCTGAAGTATATTCTTGATGAAAAGTGCAATGCTGTGATTTGTTAATCTTTTGCAATCTCTTTTGCAATCTGTTTTGCAATCTTTTTTGCAATGTGCAACTAAGAAGCAACTTATCAAAGCTTAATTCTAACAAAGTTACGAATGTCTTGAACTTTCGTGATCTTAGTTGCTAAGTGTCATGATGTCAGATCATCAACTCAATTTAAAACATAAATTGTTGATATTTTAAATAATCTCGATTCATTGAACCTGTTTTGCAGTTCAATGAATCAAGTCATCAATCTAGTTATCATCATTTTAATCTAGTCTCAGCAATTCTGTTTTGATCATCTCAGTCGTGTGCGCGAACTTTTGCAATCTTAAGTCAATAAAACTACTGTCTAGTCTTGATTCTGCTCAATTCATGTATATAGAAGTTGAGTTTTCATTCTTTTCTTTCACTCTTTGTCTTTCATCTTGTACATTATTTAATATATTGTCTTGTATCTAGATTCTATCAAAGTAATAATAATATCAGTCTTTTATATTGATAGTATCTTTAGTCTAGCTCAGTTTTTGACATTATGAAAGATCTACACTTTCTGCAACGTTTTCATACGTTGAAATCTCGTCTAGTTACTCTTTTATTCAAATAAAGTTGCTTCACAATCTCTTGATTGATGATGAGCGTGCTGTTGAACAGTTCACTCAAAGTGTAATCGAAAATTCAGTTGAGATCTTTCGCGTAATGCAAGAGCTTCAAAATCAAGTTCAATAACATGATGTCATCACTTTGTTCTCGTTCATCATTCTCAATTCTTCAATTTATATAAAATTGAATTCTCAGTCTCTTGCAATGATAGCTCACATCATTGCACAAATCTTGAACAATCAATCTCTCTTCATCATTCATTCTTCTGCGAACTCTGTCGCTGTCATCATCGCTTCTAGATTCAAGAAGCTTCTCGACATATCTGAGTATGAGAGAGACAAAGATCGATTGAATGCATGAAAGCAGAGTCTGATACAGCGCATGAACATGAACGATGATCGTTATTTCTCTCATCGAGTCAAGATCATTTATGTTCAGTCATGACTCATCATAGATAAGAAGACTCACAATCTAATGAGTCAATATTGAATCAATGATCTTTGCATCATTTTCATTTTCGCAGATTGAGAACACAAGTTGCATCATTGCTGCGACAATTCTTTCAAGACAGAAGATGCTCATCTATATCTTCGTGAAACTCTGAAGCAAGACATGAATAGCTTTGTCAACTATTACAATCTCTTTTATTAAAAGAAAGAACATTCTTTGATGAAAGATTTCTTGTTGATTGACTGTCTGAAGCACAATGTCAATTATTTCACTCAAGTCATCATCTTTTTCTGATGAAATCTTGATGAAACTCGATCATTCATCTTTCATTAATGAGTTCAAGCATTCTTTGACATCAACGAAGAGCTTCAGTAGCTTAAGCATCATCAATCTTACTTCATCTTCATCATTGTCTCATTCATCAAAGCTAAGAGCATCTCTGCATTGACTAGTAACTTTTTGAGTTCAAAGATCATCATCTCTGTGACTGTTGTTTCAACAGTATCTTCATCTCTCTTTCTTTCATCTTTCAATAAATCAATGAATCTAAGCTTCGTCATTGTCATCATTCAAGATAAGACTCTGATCATTTTTGAGATCAAGAAAATCTGCAACAAGTGAAAGCTGTGCTACTACTGCAAGTTGCAACATTCAAGCAAAATCATTAAAGAATGCTCAAATATGTTACGAGCATATCAAGACTGAACAAGACTGAAGCTTTAATCAATTCGCAGTGAACGCTAGCGAGTTTTCTACGTAATGATTAGAACTAATCAGCGAGCTAGTCAGGTTTGACTCAGATATGACTCAAATATGACTCAGATATGACTCAACATTCTTTTTCTTTCTCAACACTCTTTTCTTTCATCAACATCTTGTTCATCTACATCACATTCTTTTCATGTCACAAACACATTTCTTTCGAGCCTAGCGCAGTCTCTGAACATTACATAAATAGAAGCTTTTGTATCAATCTTCTTCTGTATTCTTAATATTCAGTTATAGCTATCTTTAAAGATCAAGCACTATCAACTCTGATTTTCATCGATTGTATCATTTAAGCACGATTCTGACATTATATTAAGAATTCATTAATCACACGATACTGATCTCATTACTCATTCAACATACTCGTCTAGACAGAATGAGTCTAAAGAAATTCATTTATCTGATGATTGATGATAATCGAAAGATAGAACAACACTAGAGAGTTGAATAGAATCAACGATAAAGAATCTTCGTTGTTTGCTCAAGAATCAAATTGATCGATAGATTCAATAATAAAGAATCTTCGTTGTTTGCTAGAAAATCAATCAAATCAACAAATAAATCTCATCTTCTTTGTTGAAGATTAAACATCATTCTATACGCCTTTCTTCTTCAATCGTCGAGCATCGTCATTCGTTCAATCCTCTTTCAAACAAATCTCATCATGTCTAGTCATTCATCTACTGAAGAGCATTTCGAAGAATTTCAAAATTGTTTCTCTCAAATCTTTGATGCTGATTCATCAAAATCACGAACGAAATCATCAAGTGCTGCATCATTCATTCATGAAGATGACGAATCATTCGCTGAAACGATAATACTTCTCGTGTTCTACGAAATCTGAAAGACTCGAAGTCTAGTTCTTGATGAAGAAACAGATCAACTCTACGAGTTAAATAAACAACAAGAAGACGAAATCAAAGAGTTGAAGACTAGACTTCAAGCTAAAGAAAATACTTCTTCTGATTTCATCTACTCTGAGCGTTCTAGATCTCAAAAAATATCTGATTCTTTGCTGTTTACTGATGAAAAGAATTCTACTTGAGAGAACTGATACGGAAAAATTCAGAATAAACTAGAGATCAACGTCGATCTCTTTTCTAATGAACGAGTCAAATTGAGCTATATACATTCTAGATTATTCGATGACGCAGCTGAGATCACTCAAGCTAGACGCGAACGTGACTGTGTCAATCTTTATAAGATCGTCGACGATTTTTTGAAAGAGTTAGCTCAGTTGTTCGATGATTCAAATAAGAAAGTCAACTTTCGTAGAGAATACTACAACTTAATTCAAGAATTCAAGAAATTCAGTGAATTCTATACTCAGTTTCAACGTCTATCTTTCTATCTAGACTATCACGAGAAGCAATTAATCGCTGATCTAAAAGATAAAATACATCTTCGTCTTCGATTCATTTGAGTAAATCAACTAGTTCAATCTGATTCTCTAAAAGAAATTCGTTTCTATCTGATTCATTTAAATAATGATCAGCGAGTCATTCAAGAGATCAAGAACAAGATCAAACGCGTCAATGATCTTTCTAAGACTATCTTTCATAGAGCGACTATTGTCACTCAGTCAGTCGATCATTCAAAGTCTGATCAGCTAAAGTCGCGTGACGCGATTTTAACTAGCGTCAAAGAAGCAGACATTCTAGTTGAAAGCTGTTTCATATGTCATAAATCAGATCATAGCTCTAAAGAGTGCTTCGATTGATCTACTAGAATCAATGCAGTGAACAATGAATATGATTACTTCAATTTCAATTCGAATTTCGATTCAAAAAACTAGCCATCTCTTCAAAAGTCATCGAAGGGATAGAGATTATATCTTTGTGCAAACTAGACGAAATTCTACCGGAAGAAAATTACTTTGGAAAGTCGTTTCTAATTGACGCTCACCTCACCTCTCAGAATCGATCTTTCAGTCTTCGTTCTCTAATAGACAGTGGTTCAGCCGCCTACACGATCATACATTCTAACCTAGTCGATAAAGTATGCGAGAAACTGGGAATTCAACCTATACCACTGGCAAAAAAGAAGCTAATAAGAGGTTATGATGGGAAGATATCTAAGAAGATCATCACTCATAAAATTCTATTCAACCTCATCATCGAAAGTCATAAGAAATTGACTGTATCAATGCTGATAGCTGATATCGATCATCATGAAGTCATATTGGGTAAGCTCTGAATGAACAAAAACGAAATATTATTGAATATGCGGAACGACGTCATTGTTTTTTCGGACCAATTGAATACTTCTATTTTGGTTTTTCCGGTTCCCCTCAATTCAAAGCATCCAAGTTGGTCGCAGTCAACTTCGTCTTCTTCAATCACTCAGACTAAGGTCTCTATGATGCTCAAACGATCCGTTCGGGAAGAGTCATTCTCGATTCGAAGCATAGACGCAGCTTCGTTCAAAACGCTGTTGAATCGTTCAAAGAAGGACAAGACCGAAGTCTTTGCTCTATTCATGACGAACATCAATAGGAAAATCGCGTACAATACTCAGAACGATTTGAACACTCTAAACGTCTCTTCAATCGATGAAACGGCTCAGGATTTGAAAGATATTAAAGCAAAGCTGCCATCGAAATATCATGAGTTTCTAGATGTTTTTGATCGAGCTCAATCGGATAAACTACTTCCTCATCGCTTCTACGACCATAAAATCGAGCTCACCAGTGATTCAACGCCCCCTCGCTGCCGGGCCTATCGAATGTTCTCTGTCAAACTTCTGAAAGTAAAGAAGTACTTAAACGAGAACCTGTCGAAGGGATTCATCACTTCTAGCCAGGCTCTCTATTTCTCTCCCGTTCTATTCGCCCTCAAAGCAAATGAAGACCTTCGATTCTGCGTGAACTATCGAAAGCTAAATGTCATTTCCAAAAGAAATAGATATTCTCTACCGCTGATAGACGAGATCATTGGTAAAATAGTGGGTTGCAAGCACCTGACTAGATTGAACATCATATCAGCGTTCAACAAACTTCGAATGCATTCCGATAGCGAGAATTACATCACTTTTATCACTGCTTTAGAAGCATATAAATACAAGATGCTATCATTCGAACTGACTAACGGATCGGCCTCCTTTCAGCAATATATGAATGACGTTCTATGAGACTTTCTGAACGACTTTTGCCAAGCCTATCTAGATGACATTCTCATCTATAGCAAAACGAGAAAGGAACATAGAGATCACGTCAAACTAGTATTGGGCCGACTACGCGAAGCTGAACTGCAGGTAGATATTCGAAAGTGCGAATTCGATGTAGAAGAGACTGTCTTTCTAGGAGTCATCGTATCAGGACTAGGCCTTCGTATGGACCTCAGCAAAGTGACAGCCATAGTCAGCTGGATCACTTCGACCAACCTAAAAGAAATTCAGAGCTTCGTGGGATTTGTTAACTTCTACCGCCGTTTCATTAAGAACTTCTCGAAGCTAGTCAAACCGTTCACTCAGCTGACTAGAAAGAACACGCCTTTTGTTTGAAACGAGGCCTGTGTTCAAGTCTTTGACAATCTAAAGAAACAAGTCAGCTCGACCTCAGTACTTCGTCACTTCGACCTCAAACGACAAGCTATTCTGAAGACTGATGCTTCGAACTATGTAAAAGGTGGAATACTATCTCAGTACGATGACGAGGAAGTTCTTCATCCGATGGTCTTCTACAGTAAAAGCATGATTCTCGCTGAAATCAATTACCACATCTATGACAAGGAATTGCTAGTCATTATTCGATGCTTCGAACACTGGCGATCCGAGCTGAAATGCACTGAACTACTCATTCAGATGTTCATCGATCATCAGACTTTGAAGATCTTCATGAAAAACAAACAGTTGAGTCGACGACAAGTCAACTATCTGAACATTCTATCGAAGTTCAACTTTCAGATCATCTTTAGGTCAGGCAAAACAAACACTAAAGTCGATGCTCTAATCAGAATGCCCCTAGCGAACGTCTCTGAACCAGCTCAGCGTCTTGAAGATCGTTTTCAGACTATTCTGACCCCCGATAGAGTCGATGTTCTATCTATTGAACCGAAAGCAAATCTCTATCAACGAGTACGAATGATCAATCAAACAGATGAGCTCTGCAGCGAATATAGGCAAGCTATGAACGAAAACAAGCTCAAATTTCATACCACTAAACTGAAGAACTGCGAAATCATTGACGGCGTTCTATTTAGGAAAGGTCTACTGTGAGTTTCTGAGAACATGCACACGAAATTACTACAAGAAGTGCATGATCAATCTTCAATCTCTCACCTCGGCAATAGACGAACCATCGATCTAGTTCAGCGTTTCTACTATTGGTCAGGCCATCGAGCTACTATCCGACGGTACATTCGAAACTGTCATGCTTGTCAGCGAAGCAAAGTCCCTAGGGATAGCACCAATGAACTTCATCATCCTCTTCCGATTTCACAGGAACGCTGGAAAGATATAGCTATGAACTTCATCACTGGACTATCTCTGTCAGAAGACTATAACGCCATTTGCACAATCATATGTCGCCTCACCAAAGAACGTCACTATGTTCTCTGTCATTGAGGAGACGATGACATCTCAGCCGAAGAAACGGTTTGGATCATGCTATGGAACGTCTATCGACTGCATGATCTACTCAGTTCTATTGTTTCGAACAGAGACTCTCAATTCATATTGATTATGTGAAAAAGTCTTTGCAAGCGACTGAGAATCACAGCTAGTTTATTCACAGTCTATCATTCTGAGATCGACGATCAATCAAAACGAGTCAATCAAGACATCGAACGCGAACTTAGAATCTACTGCAATTACATGCAGAACGACTGAATCAAATGAATATCTATGATGAAATTCAGCGACAATTTCAATATCTTCTTGATCACTTCAATGATTCTCTTTTACTTCAATAAAGAATTTCACTCTTGAATGAGTTTTGATTCAGATACAACTGACTACGAAACAACTCATAAACGACTTGAAGTCAGAAAAGCAGATGATATTGTCATTTGAATGAAAGAGCTACTGAACTTCGATCGTCAACAATTGAAAAAGACGAAGTTGATCATTGAAGTTCAGATCAATAAACATAGATGAAACGTCATCTATAAAGTAAATGACTGAGTTTGATTATCTTCTAGAAACGTCAAGACAACGAGACTCTGCAAAGATTTAAAAGACAAACAGCTAAATCTTTATCAAATCACTGTCAAAGTGAATATCTTCTATCATCTTCATCTATCAGTCAGCATGAAGCATTTGCATTCGATGTTCAGCTCGAAGTTACTGCGATCGTATTCAGAAGATCTTCTATCAGAACAGCATTCAGAATCACTCAAGTCAATCACTATCAAAGACGATGAACACTGAGAGATAGATGATATATTGAACTTCAGACGCTATTGAGATTGAATACAGTACAAAGTCAAATGAACAGATCTAGATAGAAACGATGAATGATACTATGTTGATAAAGAAAAATTCGATGACTCAGAGAAAGTTTTGAACGAATTTCATAAGTTATATTCAAACAAACCGCGCTAAATATCGAAATAACTATCAACAAAAGCGAGCAAATGAACTACATTCATGCGAACATGAATTTTCGAAGAAGAAAATAATGTTACGAGCATATCAAGACTGAACAAGACTGAAGCTTTTATCAATTCGCAGTGAACGCTAGCGAGTTCTCTGTGTAATGATTAGAGCTAATCAGCGAGCTAGTCAGGTTTGACTCAGATATGACTCAACACTTTTTTTCTTTCTCAACACTCTTTTCTTTCATCAACATCTTGTTCATCTACATCACATTCTTCTCATGTCACAAACACATTTCTTTTAAGTCTAGCACAGTCTCTGAACATTACATAAATAAAAGCTTTTGTATCAATCTTCTTCTGTATTCTTAATATTCAGTTATAGCTATTTCTAAAGATCAAGCACTATCAACTCTGATCTTCATTGATTGTATCATTTAGACACGATTCTGACAAAATAAGAAGTTTTTCACTCTGTGTATCATGAACGTTTACAACAGTGATGTCGTCAATATAGATGAAGAAGTCTCGCTGTCTGTGAAAAAAGTTTAGTCTTTGAACTAAGTCATGCTCAGAAATCTGTATACATATCATCTTGTCTACTAGTTTCAATCTTTTCACTTTCACTGCAATCATATAGAAAGTTTTCTGCTAAATTTGCTTTGAAACTCTTTGAATTCAATTTAACATTCAAAGATAGTCACATGATAGTATTCTGTATTTTACGTCAAGCTCAATCTAGAGTTTTCATTCTCGCTCTGATTGATAGTGAAGTCTTCGCTTATGTCTTTATGAATAAATTCTTCGCGTAACAACATCATCTTTTCTTGCATCAATTAATTCACTCTTGCAGACTTTGAGAATTTGATGATCAAGTCGCTTTAATTGATAACATTACTCATGTCATTGAAATCACAATGATTCTCAATGAACACATCAAAAAACTATTCTTTTATGTCATTGAATTAAGTCAATATTTTATCATCATGAATCTGTCATGACTTCATCATCACGTCATTGATATCAATTTTGAACACAATATTCTCATCTTGTCTTTCTTCTTCTATCTTAATCATTGTTATCAATCTCTCGTCAAGATCTATGATCTTAATCAACAAGAAGAAAATTTCTCGCTTGAAGTTAACAAAGTAGCTTTTCTTCAGCCTCGCTCTCAATTCACTCACAAGAAGCAACTCAGTTCATGAATCGCTCACAAAGAGCAATTCAGTCTACAGATCACTCACAAGAAGCAATTCAGCACTCAATTCGCTTGCAAAAAGCAATTTAGTTTCTCATTCACGTGAAAGAAGTAACTCAGTTTTCAATTCGCTCACAAGAAGCAATTCAGTTCTCAATTCGCTTGCAAGAAGCAATTCAGTCTTCAATTCGCTTGCAAGAAGCAACTCAGTTTCTCGTCTGCTCACAAGAAGCAATATAATCTCTCGTTCACTCACAAAAAGTCAACTAATACTCAGCTTGTTCACAAGAAACAAATCTCGTTCAATCTTGTCTTTCATCTGAAACAAGAAGCTTCTAGTTGTATTCTTCAAGCCATTCAAAAAGAATACTCATTAAAAATCAAGTGTCAAAATTCTTTTCTCTTTAGAACTTCTATTGTTTCTCAAGCAGATCAATTCAATCAATCTTCTATACAACTTGACATAGTTGAGTTGAAAGCTTGAAGCTTTGATCATGCTGCTCATGTTAAAAACATTGAAGTGTTTAGCGTCATTCTAAAGAAAATCGATGTCTTATTGAATCTTGAGTCAATCTCGTCTTTTAATCTAGACTCTGATGAATCAAAATCGCGTCATGCGACTTTGTGTTATGAATGTGCCAAAGGTCAAACTCTAATCAATTCACAGTGAACGCTAGCGAGTTCACTGCGTATTGATTAGAGCTAGTCAACGATCTAGTCGAAAGCTGACCTAGATCTGACTCAGGTTTGACTCAGATATGATTCAGCATCTTTTTTCTTCTTTAACATCTTCTAATCAACTTCTATTGTCTTCTAGACAAACACACTTCTTTGTGTTACGAGTAATTAACAGATGTCTATGACAAACACATTTCTTTGTGTCGCAAACATCTTTTGAATAAACATCTTTCTTGTGTTTCAACACGTTCTCTTTGAAACTAGCGTCGAATCTGAGTAACTACTATATAGAGCGTGTTCTTCTTGCCTTTTGTATCTTCTTTCTTCTGTATTCTTAAAGTCTTAGTTATAACTATCTTTATAGATCAAACATTCTAGTCACGCACGCACTCTGATTAGTTTCTAGACATGATCTCAACATTACTTTAAGAATTCGTTAATCACATAATATTGATTTCTATACTCATTCAAATTCACTCGACTGACAACGAAACGAGTATAAAGAAATTTGTGTATCTGATGATCAACGACATCAAAAGACAGAACAACATCAAGAGATCAATAGAATCAACGAGAACATACAATCATGTGATTGCTAGAGAATCTATCGCTCAGTCAGTAGCATCAGTTCAAATCGATTGATAGAATCAAGAAATTAAGATCTTGATTGCTTGAGAATCATCAAAAAACCTTCTCAAATCAGCAACACTCTTCTCTGAAGACTAAACACTTTAACAAACGATCTCACTACATACTATTGAGCATCGTTCTTCGCTCGATCGTCAATTCTTCGCTATGATTTGATCATCTGTGAACAATATCTTCGAGAGTAATCAAAGCTCTTATTCTTCTGACACTACAGATTCAGTCATCTATTCTGAGCTATCATCTCGCATATCAAAATATCTTAGAATCGATGTTGTATGAAAACATTGATACTCTTTGTCTCATTCTCAGACTCTCGATGAATCTCATGAAGCTTCTACTTCATGAGATATAAAAAATGTAAAGCAGCTACAATACTGAATCGAACAAGACTCAGAAGTTTTTCTAGAAGATTTGAACAGTCTTCAAACTCAACGAGATCTAGACATGAAAGCTTGTGAGCTATTTGACAAGATATCAAGCGAACAAATATGAAAGACTCATTTCGAGAAAATGAATAGAGTCAAAGAACGCTTGAATTAATTAAATCAGATGTTTTGAAATCAAGTGACTGAATTGCAACATCAACTGCGATCATTTAAAGAAGTCACTTCTTTCTCTTCTACTCTGTTCAATTTCTTCAAGCGATTTCAAAAGCTTTTGAATTCATCTCTGTTTACTAATGAAAAAGAATCTATCTGAAATGACTGACAAGAAAAGATTCGTGACAAGCTAGAAATCAACGTTGATCATTTCAATATCAATAGAGCTATTCTGATCTACGTTCACTTCAGAATCGAAGAAGACGCAGTCAAAGCTACTTTAGCTCAACGTCAACAAGATTCATTGAATCTCTATGTCACAGTTGATGATTTGTTAAATGAACTTGCTCAGCTTTATGATGATTTCAACAAAGAGACAAAATTTCGAAGAAAATATGCTAATCTCTTTCAAGAAAAGAGCAAATTCAGCAACTTCTATTCGATGTTTCAATGTCTGTTCTTCTATCTAGAGTATCACGAAAAGCAATTGATCGTTGATCTACGAGACAAGATAGTTTATCGTTTTCATGCAGCTTGAAGTAATCAATTGATTCAGTCAGAATCTCTGAATGAAATTCGTAGCTATCTGATTCGTTTGAACAATGAGCATTGAGTCATGAGTGACATCAAAGAAAAGAAATTTCTGAACAAAGTCAGAAAGCAAGTCATCTTTGCTGAGAAACGAGATTCATTGAATCTCTATAGAAAGATCAAAGTCACTACACTCGTTGATCATTCAAAATCGCGCGACGCGATTTTGACTAGCGTCAAAAACATTGATCTACAGACTAAAATCTGTTTCATCTATCACAAATCAGATCATACTTCTAGAGAGTGCTCTGATCGAACTTCGAAAGTCAATGCATTAGAAAATGACGAGTTTGATCAATTTACATCGAACTCTGAGTCAGATTCTGATTCAAAAAACTAGCTATCTCTTTCAGAGTCATCAAAGAGATAGAGATCATATCTTTGTGCAGTCAAATTGAAGTTCTATCGAAAGAAAACTATTTTGAAAAGTCATTTCTGATCAATGCTTCTCTTATCTCTCAGAGCAATTCTTTCAGCCTTCGCTCTTTGATAGATAGTGATTTCGTCGTCTACACGCTGATACATGACAAGCTAGTCGATAAGATATGTCAGAAACTTGAAATACAATCTATATTGATAGCAAAAGAGAAGTTAATACGAGACTATGATGAAAAGTTAGCTAGAAAGACTATTACTCATAAGATTCTACTCAATCTCACGATCGAAAGTCATAGAGAATTGACTGTGTCAATGCTGATAGCTGATATTGAGCATCATGAAGCTATATTGAGCAAACTCTGAATGAACAAAAATGAAATATTATTGAACATGAGACATGATACTATCGTATTCTCTGATCAATTAGATATTTCTATTTCGATTTTTTCGATTTCGTCAAATACAAAGCACTCAAGTTGATCGCGATCAACTTCGATCTCTTCAGCAGCTCACAGCAAGATCTCTAAGATGCTCAAGCGTTCAGTTTCATTCATTCAGAAAAAGTCATTCTTGATTCAAAATATAAACGTCGTTTCTTTTCAAGCATTAGTAAAATGAAAAAAGAAGAATCAGACAGAGATTTTTGCTATGTTCGTCGAGAACATCGATAGAAAAATCGTCTATAATACTCAATGCAAACTAAATGTCATAAACATCTTCTCAGTCAATGAAACGATTCAGAATCTAGAGAATATTAAAGTCTGTTAGAAATCAGCATACAGCGAGTCATATGAGTGTAATGTAACGAGTATATAAATGCTAAGGAAGAAAAGTATCTAGAAGGAAAGAGTCGACTATCTATATGACTCAGAAGAACATAAGCTAATTCTGAATAGAGTTGACTTCGGAACAAGTCTATGCTCTAGCGACGAGCGATCGGCGATAGCTCTCAGAATAGTCATCAACATAGTCATCAACATAGTCATCAACATAGCTATCAACGAAGGTGCGTAGCTAGGATCGTAACATTATTTCTCTTCTTCAACGATTCATGTTCGCATGAATGTATTTTCTTAGTCTTGTGTAGAATCGAAATGTCTATTGTAGCAGACTCACTATGCGAGGTAGAAGTGTCATTGAAGCAGGCTCACTAGTTGCACGTGAACGAGTCGGCAGATCGATTCACTGATAGGTAGGACGATGTGAGTAGATAGATCATCGCATTGACGAAAGATGTCATTGTAGCAGGCTCACTAGTTGCACGTGAATGTATGATCAGGTTCACTGATGAGTAGAACGATGAGAAGATAGATCATCGCATTGACAGTGTCATTGAAGCAGGCTCACTGATCGACTTGCTCATCGAAGAGATCGACTTTGAGCTCGTCATTGTAGCAGGCTCACTAGTTGCACGTGGACGTATGATCAGGTCCACTGGTGGATAGGGCGATGAGAGCGAGTAGGTCATCGCATTGACGATGTCATTGAAGCAGGCTCACTGAGGGTTTGCTTCTCGAGATAGAGACTTCACGCAGTTCTATGACTGACTTCGTTTGATTGTTCAACAAATTCGAAGAATTTCTTGCGAATCTGAATGAACGGTTAATTCGCTGATCTTTGACCTAGTCGGATGGTTTCAATCGTTTGTTTATACTCGCTGACCAGCGCACGAGTTCGAATCTTTTGTTTATTCTCGCTGAATCAGCTCACGAGGGAAGAAAGATGAGTGCTGCTGCACGGACGCAAGTCGCTAGACCAAAGTCGATAGAGGGTTGAAGAACTACTAGCAGAAGCATTCGAAGAGATCGATGCAGATTATTTCACTTCGCCTGTAACGAAGAAGCATTTATATAATGTTAGAGGTCAGCATAGAGCGAGTCATATGAGTGTAATGTAACGAGTATATAAATGCTAAGAAAGGAAAGTATCTAGAAGGGAAGAGTTGGCTATCTATATGACTCAGAAGAACATAAGCTAACTCTGAATAGAGTTGACTTCGGAACAAGTCTATGCTCTAGCGGCGAGCGATCGGCGATAGCTCTCAGAATAGCCATCAACATAGTCATCAACATAGTCATCAACATAGCTATCAACGAAGGTGCGTAGCTAGAATCGTAACAAAGTCAAGCTATCATTGAAATATCAGAATTTTCTAGACATCTTTGATCGAGCTCAAGCAGACAAGCTATCGTCTCATTGTTCGTATGATCATAAGATAGAGCTTACTAGTGACGTAACATCATTTCGCTGCCGAGCATATTGAATGTCTCTTTACAAGCTTCAGAAAGTAAAGAAATATCTGAACGAGAATCTTTTCAAAGAATTTATAATCTCTAGCAAAGCTTCGTATTTCTCATTCGTTCTGTTCATCTTAAAAGCAAATGAAGATCTACGATTCTGCATTGACTATCGAAAGCTCAATGCTATTATCAAAAGAAATCGCTATTCTCTATCGCTCATAGATGAGATGATCAGCAAAATAGTTGATTGCAAGCATCTGACTCGATTAGATATCATTTCGACTTTCAACAAACTGCGAATGCATTCTGATAGTGAGAACTACACTATCTTTATCATCGCTTTAGAAGCGTACAAATCAAAGATGTTATCTTTTGAACTTATCAATGATTCTGCCTTGTTTCAGCAATATATGAATGATGTTCTTTGAGACTTTCTAAATGACTTCTGTCAAGTCTATCTAGACGACATTCTAATCTACAGCAAAACTCAACGAGAACATTGACAACATGTCAAGATGATATTAAATCATCTATGAGAAGCTGATCTACAAGTAGATATTCGAAAGTGCGAATTCAACGTAGAAGAAACTGTTTTCTTAGAAGTTATAGTTTCAGAACAAGATCTTCGTATGAATTCTATCAAAGTGAAAGTCATAGTCAACTGAACTACGTCGATCAATCTAAAAGAAGTTCAAAGCTTCGTGAGATTTGTTAACTTCTATCGTCATTTCATTAAGAACTTCTCAAAGCTAGTCAAATCATTCACTCAGCTGACTAGAAAGAACACATTTTTTGTTTGAAATGAAGTCTGTGTTCAAGCTTTTGACGATCTAAAGAAACAGATCAGCTCGATCTCAGTTCTACGACACTTCGATTCAAAACGACAGACTATTCTGAAAATCAATGTCTTTGACTAC
>JAABUY010002793.1_pt1 | contig 20203 bp, 13 predicted proteins | sample 5560271 | NCBI WGS metagenome assembly JAABUY01 (sample SAMN10711886, study PRJNA513374) | rock metagenome | isolation source: Antarctica rocks | place: Antarctica: Victoria Land, University Valley
ATAAATAAATAAATAAATAAATAAATAAATAAATAAATAAATAAATAAATAAATAAATAAATAAATAAATAAATAAATAAATAAATAAATAAATAAATAAATAAATAAATAAATAAATAAATAAATATATTTCTATGTAAATGTTCTCGCTTAGAAAAGAGGTGAAAAAATGAGTAAAAAAATGAAGAAGAAAACTTCGCTTAAGAAATTTCTATAAATGATAGTCAATATTTTCATGAATTCTGAAGATGCAACTGAGTCATGCTTGAAAAATCTCTATTAATAGTAATCAATGTTCTCATAAACTCTAAAGATGTAACTAAGTCATGCTTAAGAAACTTTTATTAATAATAGCTAATATCTTTATGAATTTTAAATGTAATTGAATCAATGCTGTTTCATGAATCATTAAGAAGTGAAACTTCATTTTATGATAACATGAATTGAGCAGAATCAAGATTAAACAGTAGTTTTATTGATTTAAGATTGCAGAAGTTCATGCATATGACAAGTATGATTAAAACAGAATTGCTGTGATTAAATTAAAATGATGATGATTAAATTGATGACTTGATTCATTGAACTGCAAAACAGATTCAATGAATCGAGATTATTTAAAATATCAATGATTTATGTTTTAAATTGAGATGATGATCTGACATCATGATATAAACTTTCTATCAAATTTTCTATTAAACTCTTGATTAAACACTTTATCAAATTTTCTATTGAACTTTCTATTAAGCTTTTCATTGAACTTTCTATCAAGCTTTCTACTGAACTTTTTATTGAATACTTTATTGAATTCTCTATCAAATTCTCTATCAAACTTTCTATCAAACTTTCTATCAAACTTCAAATTATGAATGCATAATATGAATTAAACAATGTTTCAAACAATGCTTTCTACATGACTTGAAAACAGTACTGTTATCTTTGTGATTAGTAATCTTCACTTTCAGTCAAAGATTAACGCTAGAAAATTCAGAAGATTCAAAATATTTACTTCTTCTTACTTCTTTCTTTTTTTATAATTCTACTTTTTAAAATAACAACAATCATATTTTAACAATGTTAATTAAGATTGATGATGAAATTCATCTGTACATGATGTTGACTACGAATCTTTTGATTCTATTCTGTGTTCAAATAGAAGTCAGAAGAATCAAGAAATCTCAATTCAATGCAGTTCATATGATGTTAAAACGTTGCATGATCAGAGAAGTCATCATGCAGAATTTTCATTTACGCGACAACATCTCTTTTAACAGTCACAATCAATCTATGAAGAAGTTTAATGACATGTTAATGTCAGTAAAAGATGAAAAGATACTGTTAGTGAAATAAACAACTCAGATGAAGAGTCTGTGAATTGTGATTACAAATGATCAAAGAATTTACAACTTGTCAACTGCGTCGATATTGAAGCGTCTTTAATACATCAATAGTATCATTAAGTAATTGATGAAAAGATATCAGATAAAATAGTTGTTTCAAATGATGAGTTTAAGAATCGTGATTACGATGTTTGAAGAAGTAGTGACTCATTGATCACGCTGATATACTGAGAAAGCTTGAACTCATTTTCTTTACTTGACATCAAGTCATACATTTATCTACAATCTACAAAGAAGACTAAGAACATGTTGATGTCAGTAAGAAATGAAGAGATACTACTAGTGAAATAGACAATTCAGATGAAGAGTCTGAGAGTTGTGATTATAAGTGATTGAAGAATTCATGACTCGTCGACTGCGTTGATATTAGAACGTCTTCATCACATCAACAATATTATCAAGTAATTGATGAAAAGATATCAGATAAAATAGTCATTTCAGATGATGAGTTTGAAAGTCGTGATTACAGTGTTTAAAGAAGTAGTGACTCGTCAATCATGCTGATATACTGAGAAAGCTTGAACTCATCTTCTTTACTTGACGTCAAGTCATACATCTATCTACGTGAAAAATTGAGAGTGCATGAGAACGATCAGAACGCATCTTTACTATCGATCAGCTAAGCATCAAACGATTGTGATTGCACATTTATACTAACAATCTATTCAACGTCTACGTGACACAAGTCAAATCAAGAGAAGAAAAGAGTTATTTAATACAATCACACCCTATCTTTTCATCATGCACATCTCTCTTTCATCACACATTTCTCTGCTCAATAAATGACAATCATTGAGCAAGAGAACACAGTTTCTGCGTTACAATCATGAGCATCATGAATGCAAAGAAACATCTTTCGTCTTCGAGTTGAGAATTGAATCGAAACATTGTTGTATAGAATATCGTCAATGAAGAGCAGAGCAAAGACGATGCGTTACAACAAACAGCACAGACACTCGTAAGAGTTTACTTGAGCGTCACGCGCTGAATAGAAGCTATAGATTCATTATTGATAACACAGTGTCAATTTTATTGTTTCGACGACGTGAAGTCGTTGTGTAGTCGACGAGTGATTTTCTTTCTCAGAGAATTTTGTTCATTCGATACACATAGCATAGCTTTTCTCATGAATCGAGTTTAAATCGATGTCACAAGAATGTATGAAATCAAATCAAATCAAATCAAAAATCAAATCAAAAACATTACTTACTACACTATTCATTATACTACTAACTTTATTACTTATTACATTACTTACTATTTATTACATCATTTATTATGTTATTAACTACATTATTTACTAAAAACAATCACAACGCGCGCAAAGCAAATTTTTGAAAAGAGCAATACAATCAAGACAGAATGAATCTAGAAGATGAATAAACGACGATGAATTGCATGAACTGCAGCAATGCTGATTCAGAGACGATTGCGAGCGACGTTGACTCGTCGCGAAGAAACAGCAACGTGAAGTTGAAAAGCTTATGCAATGATGAGAAGTATGTTGCTAACATTATTGATCTTTTAATACAGACATCAACGTTAAAGAAAGAGAAGAGCAAAGATCATTCGTGAAAAGAAGTAGCAGTGAAGTTGATGTGACGTCTTTGAAATGATTCAGAAGAAAAAAACGAGAATCAGAACGCATTTATTGCGAAGAATGTACAGAAACTGAAGGCATTTGTACAACTGCTTAGCAAGCAGCTACAAACATAAGATAGCACGCAAACACAAGATAGCACATGCTTCTCATCGAAAATCACGTCATGAGCGAACGTGACAAGAGAAGAAGTAACAACGAAGAAGCAACGTCTCAGAGACGAATTGTCATCGCTTCGCAAGAAATGAGAAGTCATGATGAAGATAGCAGAAAGAAAGAAAATAGAGAAGATACAAAAGAAATCTATCGAACAGATTCTTCAAGAAATCACAAACGTGTTGACAGCTCAAAGAAATCTAATCGTGTCTCTTCGCAAGCTTGAAAGCGAAGACATCACACTTCACGCAGTGAGTTCAGAAGTTCAAGCAAATCTGAAAAGATTTCAGACATGAGCAAAAGAAATCGCGAACTTGACGCGTATAGTGCGTCGAATCTTCGCTGTGCTAGCATATGAAATACACATCACAATAGACACAAGCAATCAGAAAGTGATCATTAAAAGACTGGTAAAAGACAACGCAAGACTTCATGAGAATCTAGAGATTCTAAGAATAGTCTGACTCAAGAAAGTAGTTGAAAGTGAGAAAACTCACTCGTCGCTCATTGTAGAGATCGCAATCGAAGCGATGACGAATCAACTAATGAACGAGAGCATGCTAGACTCGTATCAACAATGCTCATGCAAGCTGTTTGAAAAGAACTGTCACATCACTCAGTGCTACAGATGCTTCGAATTTGATCATATGATCAGATTCTGCAAGAAGAAACAACGCTGCGCTAAATGCGCAGACAAACATCACATCGAAGAGTGCGTGATGTCTTCGAATAGAAGACGTTGCATCAACTGCAACGAAGATCATGAATTCTGAAGATGCATCTGTTTCAAATGATGACAGCAGATGAAACAGACATCAGAAATCTACAGAAACAGATCGATCAGATATTCGAAAGCATCGAAATACAATTGCACATCTCTCTCGCTGTTTCTGAACTCTCTAAGCTTAATCAATTCGTTGAGCTCAACAGACTCTGCAGATTCAACGAATTCTTCGAGCTCAGCAATCATCATGTTGAAAACACGTAATCGAGACGTTGAGTCAACATGACAGACGATAGAGATCAAGAAGAGACGAATCGATCTCTTTTCATGCGCGACTAGCGACTCAGATGAGACGACATCTGAGTAGACTCAGAAACGCTCAATCAGAAAGCGCGAAAGACTCTCAGTGATCGAAAGCATACAAAGAGTCTTTTCAGCGCAAAGTCAACAACAGCTACAAATAACTCTATGATGAAACAATTCTTTCTACGAATTCTACAGTACAACATCAGAAAGTCATTGAAGATTCAAGAATCGTTCTTGATCGACAGAGAAGTTCGCAAATTCGACATAGTAATCATACAGAAGCAAGAACGCAACATCAATGATTCACAATCATTTAGCTCAGCTCACAACTTCTTTCACCTAGTGAAAAACTCGTCATCTCAATCAAGAACATGCATATATGTTAACAAATGCTTAAGACTCGATCAGTGAACAGTAAAGACAGCTGAGTCAGACATCTGCTCAATCAGAATATTAACTTGCAACACAGACAACGAAACGCAGACGCTAAGACTTCTAAACGTCTACAACTCAAGCTCACTATTCATCACATTCACAGAGAAATTCTCAACTATTTCTCGCTTGAATGAACTACTCAAGAATGACTGCAAACAACTAGTCGTAGAAGACTTCAATCTACATCATTCACACTGAGAGAGATGAAGATGCTTCACTCAACATACGATGATTGATATTCTACTAAACGTCATTACAAACGCAAGGCTGAAATTATTGCTGAAATCAGACACTATTACTCGCGAAGCTCACAAACAATTTACGACGATTGATCTAGTCTTTAGCAGCGAGAAAATACAGTTCATGACACGTAAGTGCGAGATACGAATCAATCTGCATCAGAGATCGAATCATCTTTCGATCGTCACAGAGCTATGTCTACAAACAATCTCAGTGCAATTCTTGACTCGACGACTTTGAAAAAAATGAATACAGAAGCATTGAGTGCTTATTTGCGAATACATCTATCTTCGAAACGCTCTCTAGACGACAAGACTATGATGAATGACAGAGTGTGCAAGATTATCAGAGTGCTACAAAAGATCATCAAGAAATCTATCTTCTTGACAAAGTCATCAAATTGAGCAAGAGACTTTTGAAATCAAAGCTGCTTCAAAGTAGTAATGAAATCAAGACGACTGCGAATCACATGAAAAACGCAAGACACATTAGAAGCGTGAAATGAATATCTGAAGCACAACGATCATAAAAACAAGATCATTCGACAAACGAAACGTGCACACTTCAGATCACAAATGCATAAGCTGAGCGAAACATTCAAATCGATATGACGATTTGCAAAATAAGCTAGAATCGAAAGTCAGCTATCTAAAAAGCTTTTTCAGTTTTCATCACTGAAGTGAAGCGACGTCGATCATATGACAACAACGTTCGAGAAAAAAATCGAGATACTGCGAGAAAAGTTCTTTCTCTCATCTTTTCAAGCGAATGTCAACGACATCGCAGAATCATTCATATCTCTGACAGTCTCATTCAATTCACGCATCACAGAAGATGAAGTGAAGCAGATAATCAGACGAGTAAAAGCAGACAAAGCATCAGACGCTTCAGATATTTCAAACAGAGCGCTTCAAGCGAGTCTCGCAGAACTGATTTCAGTACTGACGAGTTTATTCAACGCATGTGTAATACACAAGTATCATTCAAAGCAGTTCAAAAAGACTCAGACAATAGTACTACGCAAATCGAAGAAAAGCGACTATATCAATTCGAAGACGTATCGACTCATTGCTTTGCTCGATATCATGAGCAAAGCGCTGAAGTCGATCATGATCAAAAGACTGAGTGACATAGTCGAGACTCATTGCATGCTATCAAATGCTCAAATGAGAGCAAGACGCAAGTGATTCGTGATCTTGACGTTAGATCTACTAATAGATCAAGTTCACACAGTGTGAGACTGTGAAATCAAATATGTGATCTTCATGCTAAGCTTAGACGTCGTCGAAGCGTTCAATCGAGTCTCACACGTCAGACTTCTGCACATGCTGAAAATGAAAAGAACATCGAGCTACATAATTGAATGAACACGCAGCTTTTTAAAGAATCAAGAGACATCGCTAATATTCGATGAATAAACGAGCAACATGCGCAAGATGAACGCAGACATATCGCAGAGATTCTTCATTTCATCGATTCTCTTTCTATTCTTCAACGCAAGTTTAATCAAAAAATGCAAAGCACTGAGAATTAAAATTGAAGTGCTTGACTTCGTAGATGACATTAACATTCTAATCTACGATAGATTCACTGAAGAAATCTGCAGAACACTGAGCGAAGCACACGACGTTTGCGCGAAATGAGCTTGCACTCATGACGCAACGTTTGCATCAGAAAAGTATGAGCTTACACACTTCACTAGAAAATTGAAGAGATTCAACATGATGACTAGCATACAAATAGAAAACTCAGTTATCAAATCGAAATCAGACGTATGAGTTCTAAAGATGTAACTGAACATGAAACTGCGATGAGACGCGCATCTTCAACAAATAGAGACGAATCACGTCACAAGAATGCTGACACTTAGTCATCTTGAAGTCTTCACATGAGAAGCTATCTTCACAAAAGCGAGACAAGTATACTCAGCAGTAGTGAGATCAGAAATCACATTCAAAGCGTCAATCTGACATCAGCGCGACAAGAAAGATGAACTGTCGAGCAAAGAATGCAGACTAGAAACACTTCAGAATCAGACTCTGCATCACGTAGCGAAAGTATTCAAAAGAGTAAGCATCGAAACTCTAGAGACAGAAATATACACAAGCTCGCTACATGTTCATCTGAACATGCTACAGAACAAGATCACGCTACACAGTTGAATCAACGATCGAATGCAAGAGATCAGACAAGCATGCAAGCTAATACGCGCTCGTTTGACGAGAGTTAATCGCGTCATTTCTCGCTTACTCGTCATCAAGAAAATAGTACTTCTGAATGTTTTCATTCAACAGAGTGCGAAGATACAGTCAAGATGCAGACAACGCTTTCTCTTCTTCACGATTTCAACAAGCGATAGCATCGCAATAGCGCAGTATCACAAAGATCAATGAAATCAACGATGAGAAAAGTACAGAGAACGCGTCGCAAACGTCAACACAATCTCAGCACAAAGATCGCATCTGAGCAATAAGATGATAAAGATGCGTGATGATCTTCAGAAAGCAGAAAGCATTCTCGCAATGCACATCAGAATTGAACGCATAGATCTGAATGCTTATCTGCACTTTAAAAACGTTTCAGACATGAATAGCTTGCGATGTGACTGCGAATAAAGTCATCAGACGATGAAGCATATACTCATGCACTGCTCGATCTGATCGCATCTGCGATCAAGAATGCTACAAGATGCTGACTTCTTGAACTATTGAATAATCATCATCATCACGAAGAGTCTCAGAGCAGTAGCGAAGATGATGATGAAAACGAAGCTCTTGAAGCAATTTAGAGTGACTAGAACACTCATTCTCTAACGTGCGATCAACGCGAACAAATTTGATACATAGTCTTAAAACTCACTGTTTCGACTGCGTGAAACAGTCGTATAGACTGCGAGTGATTTTCTATCTCAGAAAGTTTTGTTCACTCGATACAAGTAGCATAAAGTTTCTCATGAGTCGATTTAATCGATGTCACAAGAATGTATGAATTTATTATTATTATTATTATTATTATTACATTATTTACTATATATTCTTATCATCACAAACTTTTAAATATTTTATATTAATGACTGAACTTATATATATTTAATATGTTAATTACATTAATTTTCAATGATTGCATTGAATGATATAAATTAAAATGTATTTTATTTATTAATCATTTCAAATATCATAATAAATCAGATTAATTTATACAAGTCAACTACTTAATTATTGAAATAAACAGATCTTTTTAAAATAAGTTTAAACTTATTATTAATATTTTAATTTTTCATTAAATGATAGTATTAATATTACTACTTTAAATATATTATATAAATATAAACTTGTACTACTTAAGTATAATTTTTCTACAAGTATATTTTTATTATATTAAATATCTGTATTATAATTCTTAGTATTTATTGTCTTATAATTATTATTAAACTGTGTTTGAAGAATGAATTGTATTAAGTTATTTGATTTGATTTTTTTGATTTGATTTGATTTGATTTGATTTCATACATTCTTGTGACATCGATTTAGACTCGATTCATGAGAAAAACTATGCTATGTGTATCGAATGAACAAAACTCTCTGAGAGAGAAAATTGCTCGTCGACTACACAACGACTTCACATCGTCGAAACAATAAAATTGACACTGTGTTATCAATAATAAATCTATAGCTTCTATTCAGCGCGTGATGCTCAAGTAAACTCTTACGAGTGTCTGTGCTGTTTATTGTAACGCATCGTCTTTGCTCTGCTCTTCATTGACGATATTCTATACAATTATGTTTCGATTCAATTCTCGACTCGAAGACGAAAGACGTTTCTTTGCACTCGTGATGCTCATGATTGTAACGCAGAAACTGTGTTCTCTTGCTCAATGATTGTCATTCATTGAGCAGAGAAATGTGTGATGAAAGAGAGACGCGCATGATGAGAAAATAGAGTGTGATTGTACTGAATAATTCTTTTCTTTTCTTGATTTGACTTGTGTCACGTAGACATTGAATAGATTGTTAGTATAGACGTGCGATTGCAATCATTCGATGCTTAGCTGATCGATAGTAGAGATGTGTTCTGATCGTTCTCATGCGCTCTCAATTTTTCACATAGATAGATGTATGACTTGATGTCAAGTAAAGAAGATGAACTCAAGCTCTCTCAGTATATCAGCATGATCGACGAGTCACTACTTCTTCGAGCACATGTAGTCACAAACTCAAGACTCATCATCTGATTCATCTATTCTATCTGATATCTTTTCATTAATTACTTGACAACACTGTTGATGTGATGAAGACGTTTCAATATCGACGTAGTCAACGAGTTGCAAATTTCTTCGATCACTTGTAATCATGACTCTCAGATTCTTCATCTGAGTCGACTATTCTACTAGTAGTATCTTTTCATCTCTTACTGACATTGACATGTCATTAATCTTCTTCGTAGATCGATTGTGACTGTTAGAAAAGAGTGTTGTTGCATGAATGAAAACTCTGCATGATGACTTTTCTGATCACGCAATGTTCTAACATCGTTCAAACTGCGTCGAATTGAAATCTCTTGACTCTTTTGACTTCTATTCGAAACAGAATAGAATCAAAAGATTCATAGTCAACATCATGTACAGATGAATCTCGTTGTCAATTACTTTGAAAGTGAATGACAGCTCATACAAAACTATAGTCAAAATTTGCGCTTAATACAGATGTGCAAACAAGAACTGTACTGTTCTGTGAATGAAATTTCGTTATAACAGACTCTTTATCTTCAACATCTCAATGTAAGATTAAACAGTTCAAGAATTTACTGAGTTTGTCTGCAAGTTTAATACTTATAATATATATCAAAATTCTGTCTTCTTTTGTATATTAATTTTTCTTTTCAATCAGAAAATCAAGCACTTCTGAGAATTGATTCTCAAGTAAAGAAAATGTCATACATTTGACTGAATATGCAATGTTATGTCATGCAGTTGATGTTTGAAGAACAACATTGTTTGATAGAAATAACATCTTGTTCATTTTTTGTAAGACAGAAACAGATAAAGTTGCAGAAAGAAAAATGAACTGTGTAAACTGATCATCAAGTTGAGTTTTCATATTTACATTCTGATTCGACTCAATTACTTAAGTCAAACATCTCGACTCGACTCAATTACTCAAGTCAAACATCATGACTCAACTTGATATTGATTTCGAGTCGAGTCAGAACTCGCTGACTCGACTCGACTCATTAAGCAATTGAATATGACATCAAGAGAGCTAAATATAGAATTTTTTTTCAATTTTTCTTTGATTTTCGCTTTTGCATTATCTTTCTACATTATCTTTTTGATAGAAAGTCATGAAGAAAAACATGAAGATCATTTGATAGAAAGCTTTGATAGAAAGCTTTGATAAAGAACTATGATAGAAAAACATGAAGATCATTTGATGAAAAGTCATGATAGAAAGTCATGATAGAGAGCTATGATAGAGAAACATGAAGATCATTTGATAGAAAATCATGACGAGAAAACATGAAGACTGTTTGATGAAAAGTTATGATAGAAATTCATGATAGAAAGAAAAGTCATGAAGAAAAGCTGATTTATCTTCATGTCTTGATGAGTTGAATTGAATATTTCAAATCAATACTCAATTTCATTCTTTTGACTCAACTCAATTACTTGAATCGAACATTTCAACTCAACTTGAATACTCAGATCAAGAATTCTGACTCAAATCGAGTCTTAATGAGCTGAAAACTCGACTCGATCTTGATGACTCAACTCAACGCGATCAGTCTAGAACTGTGTAGTAATAAATCGTAGTTTTTTCAAATTATGCATTGAATATTTGTAGTTTGCAGCAGTCACAATTAAATGACATTCATCAAAAATGTTTCTATCAAGTTTGTTTTCTGTATGCAAAGATATTAAGAATAATTGAAAGCTTAATGAAACTGCAGTCTTTATTGAAACAAGAACAAGTTTATCTGCAGACTTTTTTTCTTCATATATTGAAGCAGAAATCTTCATTTCTTTTGCTTTTCACAAAAAATCTGATTTCAAAGCAGTCAAAGATATGATTATAATCATAGTTTCAGCTGTACTTAATGAAGCAAATAGCAGATATAAGAAACTTTTATCGCTTGAAGTTGCAAGCATAACTGTTAAACATGAAGTTTTCTTCAAGATCAGTTTTAAAGCTTCTTTCTGTTCTTCTGATTTAAACATTGCAGAATCATCTTGAAGAAATTCTTTCAATAATGCAAGTAAATAATCAGAAGAAACATTATTATTTGCAAATAAAGCTTGTTGTAAATCTCATAATTTAACAGACTTTCTTGACTGAGTTTGTGCTTCATAATTCAACGAAAAAAGTGCATGTTTATGTGATTGTTGAAGAGAGATTGTGCTTGTATGTTGATTAATTGAAAAAGAAGATAAAGAAATCTTATGCAAGTCAAAGAAAGTGTGATAATGCAGACTGAATGAAAGAAATTGCTGTTACTTATCTGTTTGAACATTCTGAATTGCATTTATCTGATGAGTATACTGCGATTCAGCTGTTTTTCGAGAATGATGCATATTTGCTGCAGTGATGTCAGCATCAGACATTTGTAAAGATGACTTATTTAGATTATTTTCTTCATCAAAGAAAAGCTCTTTACATATGCTGTATTTAATGAACGCAAGAATCAAATGTCAATACTTTGATACAGTTAATTGTTGCTGAATAAACTGTAAGCTGCAGCTTCGCATTAATAAAGAAAGCTGTCATGTATTGAAAGCAATATTTTTATGTTCAAAAAGCAATGCAGAATAAGTGACTGTTCAATTAAAGTACTCAACTTCAATGAAATGCTTGAATGACAAATCAAGTACAATATATAAAGCAGTAATATGAGAAACAGCAGCATAAAGATATTTAACTGCAGATGTTTCTTGCTCAGTTGTATGAAAGTTCTTTATGTATCATAGTTTTAACATAAATAAACATGCAAATTTATTAAATAACAAAGTTCTTTGTGCAGAAGTAATTGAGTTGCAGTACATCAATGTACTTAATTCTGTTGCTCAAGCAGAAACACTTGCAGTAAAATGCATTAACAGTTGAAGATGTAATAGAAATTGCTTCAAACTTTTTATATAGTTTGAAACTGATTTAGTTTTAAACATCAATTTATTTCTCTTCATAAAGAACATTTGTTCTCTCAGAGTTCTGTTTGCAAGTACTTTCTTCTGCAAATAAGAAGAGAAATGTGAAAGAGTTGTATTATAAGAAAAGAAATAAGTGTGTGCTGTGTTATCTGCAAGATTTTCTGTTGCTGCAAGTGCAGATAAAGTCAAAGCAGAAAAGTCTGTTACATTTGCATTAAACAACAGTTCTGAAAACAATATTTCATATATTTTCAAAGTCAGTTGTTTGAATAAATCTTTCATGTCAGACAAAGAAACAGTAATATCTTTGCAAGAAATCAATTCATTGTTATGAATAATAATTTGATTCAATGCAGAACTGCTGTTCTTGTTGACTTTAAAAGCATATGCTTGCAGATTGAGAATTTCTGCAAGTGCAGTAACAGCTATGTTATGAAAGAATGTATTCATAAAGAAAGATAATTTTGTCAAAAGACTGCAGTCTATCTGTTCATTTTTTTTCTGCAAGTATTGTTGTGTACAATGCTCAAGAGTAAGTAACTGTGTACAATATATAAATGCAGAATAAGATTGAGACATTTGAGCAGAATCTTTCAAAGATTTCGTGCAAACATTAACAGAATAACAAGTGAAGAAGCTGTTAATACAACTGTCAAACTTGTTGAATTCAATGTTTTGTTGCAGTAATAAAATGAAGAGTTCAAGAAGTAAAGACTGTGCTTTGTTTAACTTATAAAACAGAAGTTTCTTATCAAAGTTTGTATTTGAATCATCATTTAATGAATCAGACTCTGAACTTGAAGAATCATTCTTTCTTCTTTCTGTAACAGTTGTTTCTTCATCATTTGACTCAGATTCATCTGTATCAGAAAGAGAAGAATCAGATACATCATTGAATGAAGAACTTAATTTTGTTGAAGAAGAATCAGAAGCAGAAGAAGATGAAGATGAATGTGAAACTTGCTTTCATTTCTGTTATCATTTATTCTTCTTCTTCTTTGTTTCTTCTTCAACAAAAAGAATATCAACATCATCAGATTTAACAAATTCATGCTAATCATTGATTAAAGCTTGATTTCTATCAGATAAATGAAACAACTTTTTCAAAGATCTTTTCTCATCTTTTGAAGATGCAAGTTCAATTGCAGATGTAAAAGATAATTCTTTATTTGTAATTAAAGCAGTTCTGAATAAAAAACAAAAGAATTGAGTAAAAACTTTCGCATATTTATCAATAGTAAATAAATTCTGCGTAGCTTTGAAACTCTTGATTTGAATGTTATTTAATTCAAAACTGTTCAATACATTAAGATGCTGTCTTAACATGTATTGAACTTTTGAAAGACTTGTTTGAAAAACTTGTTTGATTTGTAAAGAAAGTGCAAAAAGAATGTGTTCAGATGTTTTATCTGCTGACTGCACAAAAGTATTCACGAAAGAATAATTTCGTCTGTTCAAGAAATTCAAATACTGAGTTTGAATTTGAAAAGCAGAGAGTTCTTCTCAAGTATATTTCAAATCAATGATCTCAGATTTTGCTTGAATCTTCTCAACTTTCTTTTCATAAGAAGACAGAAGAATTGAAACAGCAAGATCAGATTGTAAATTATTATCATTGTCAGATTTAATACTTTAAATATCTGATGCAATGTTTAAAACAATTAATAATGAATGTGCTTGTACTTGAAAGAAAAAATGTCTTTTGTATAAAGATTGTGCAATAACAAATGAAGTAACAGTATGTTTAAAATCACTTGCGTGATTTTTTAAACAATGTCTCTTTATGTTTTCTTTATTTAACAAAACTAAATGATATAAATTGTAAGAAAATGCATTTTTATGTACATCAAGTTCTGAAAAAGTAAACAAAGTCACTGACAATTGTTGTATCAAAGTGAATATTTCTGCAGCAGTAAACAATGAAAGAGAAGATATTTGTGAAAGAAGTTCTCGCTGTTTTTCTTTTTCTGCATGCTGTTTATAATGAGATTTAATTGTAATTGTAATTCATACATTCTTGTGACATTGATTTAAGTTCAATTCATGAAAGAAACTATGTTATTTATATTGAATGAACAAAACTCTCTAAGAGAGAAAATTGCTCATCGACTACATGATGACTTCACGTCATTGAAATAATAAATTTGAGACAATAATATCAATAATGAATCTATAGCTTCTATTCAGCATGTGATGTTTGAGTAAATTCTTGATGAGAATGTCTGTGCTGTTCATCTGCAATTCATCGCTTTTGCTCTGCTCTTCATTGATGACATTCTATACAACAATGTTTTGATCTTTGATCGCGAAGATGAATTCTTTACACTCGTGATGCTCATGATTATAACGCAGAAAACTGTATTCTTCTGCTTGATAATTGTCATTCATTAAGCAGAAAAATATATGATGAAAGAGAGATGTGAACAATGAGAAGATAAAGTATGATTGTATTAAGTAATTCTTTTCTTCTCTTGATTTAACTTGTATCACGTAGACGTTGAATAAATTTTTAATATAAACATGCAATTGCAATTGCTCAATGCATGATTCTGATCAATAGTAGAGAATGCATTCTGATCATTCTCATGAACTTTCGATTTCTCACATAGATAGATGTATGACTTGACATCAAGTAAAGAAGATGAGTTCAAGTTCTCTCAGTATATCAGTGTGATTGATGAATCACTACTTTCTCAAACACTGTAATCTTGATTCTTAAATTCATCATCTGAAATCACTATTTTATCTGATATCTTTTCATCAATTATTTAACGACACTGTCGATGTAATAAAGACGTTTCAATATCAACGCAGTCAACGAGTCATGAATTCTTCAATCACTTGTAATCACAACTCTCAGACTCTTCATCTGAATTGTTTATTTCACTAGTAGTATTTCTTCATCTCTTACTGACATTGACATGTCATTAGTCTTCTTCGTAGATCAATCTTCACATAGATAAATGTATGACTTAACGTCAAGTAAAGAAGATGAGTTCAAGCTTTCTCAGTATATCAGCATGATTGATGAGTCACTACTTCTTCAAGCACTGTAATCATGATTCTCAAACTCATCATCTGAAATGATTATTTTATCTGATATCTTTTCATCAATTACTCGATGATACTGTTGATGTGATGAAGATGTTTCAATATTGACGCAGTCAACGAGTTGCAAATTCTTCAATCACTTGTAATCACAACTTGCAGACTCTTCATCTGAATTATTTATTTCACTAGCAGTATCTTCTTATTTCTTACTGACATTGACATGTCATTAAACTTCTTCGTAGATCGATTGAAACTTTAGAAGAAATTTTGTCACATGAGTGAAAACTCTGCATGATGACTTTTCTGATCACGCAACGTTTTAACATCATTTAAAATGCATCGAATTGAGATTTCTTGACTCTTCTGACTTCTATTTGAACACAGAATAGAATCAAAAGATTCGTAGTTAACATCATGTACAGATGAATCTCATCATCAATTTAATGAGATTTAACATGAGAAGAAAAAGTATCAGAAAATAAAGCAATATGACATTCTGAACAAAGTAATAAAGAAAACTTAGAATAATAAAAAAGAAAAGAGAAAGAAATACATTCAGCTGCATTCTGTATATATAATGTTGAATTATTACTCAATAAATTAATATATAATGCTTTATTATTGCATGTATTATTATATTCACTTACTGTGATGCAGATCTTGCGCGTCAACTTCGATTAATTGTTGCATCGTTGACAAGTTCATTATGTACAGACATGTTGAATCATGTACATAAGATGTAATGCTGTAAATTCAATCTCAAATTCTCAATTAATATATGTGACTTTGATAATCAGATACAAGCAGTATGAATGCTACAGCAACGTTGTTGAATGCATTGTATATAACTTGTTAATGATGTTCTGACGTTGAACAAGACATGAAGTTGAAAGAAAAATGAAGCAAATTTACTAAAGTAGCATTGAATTAAAAGCTTGCATTAAATATTAAAACTGAACATGTATATTTGATTTTTAACATTTTGATTTACAACAAATGAAGTAATTTTAAAGAGTTTAATATTTTCTGAATTATAATTGCTTTAATTATAACTTTGTTCTATAAAATTATTCTTTTAAAACATTGTTTATTGAATTGTAGTGATTTTACATTAATTATGCAACAAGCGTTGCTATGTTGAATGCTGAACTTTAACATTCACAATACTTTCAATTTTAACTGCTATGTCAGATTTTAATATTATTCAATTATTTTTAAAGATTTGAATTTAGCTAATTTAGAGCTATAAGTATATCATAGAAAGTTTTGTCAAAAAGTGAATGCATGAAGTTCAGTATTGATCGGGAAATTGCTGCTATGCGAGAAATTCGATCGCTCAGCGCATTGAAATATTCTCAACCTCAACTGCTAGATCAAATCTTGATATTTTTTGATTGATTTCAAAGCATTGAATTCGTCTGATTCAGAGCTACAAGTATGTCTTTCAAAGTATTTGAGATAATCAGCGCGCATATGTTGATTCGAACGGGAAAAGAACTACTACTAGAGAGGGAACAATCATTCAGCGCAGTAAATCTTCTAAATCTCAATTACTAAATCAAACCTCGATATTTTTCAATTATTTTTGAAGCATTGAACTCGACTCAATCAGAGCTACAATTATGCCTTTCAAAGTATGTAAGATAGTCAGCGCGTCGAAATCAATTCAAGCGAAGAAAGATGATGACAGCTGAGCGATTAAGTCGATCAAATTCTTCATATTCTTGAACGCAATTGCTGCATCAAATCTGCGTATTTTTCGAAGATTTTTAAAGCGTTGAAGTCATCTCGATCGACTCTACGATTCGTGTCATAGAAAGTATTGAGCTCGAGATCATTTAGTAAAGATTCGATCTATATGATGAATTGATCGAAAACATATGACGAATCATCATGTTAAGATGAATCGTCATCAAAAGAATTGAGAGCATCATATGCTCATATAACGATCAGAAATAAGAGATAAAACTGATCACTGCTGTTAAAGCTGAACATAGATGAAAACAGATAAACTTCAAGATTTTAATCTTCTCAATCTCATTAACTAGATCAAATCTCAATATAAATCAATTATTTCAGAAGCATTGAACTCAATTAATTCAAAGTTACAATCATGTTTCTCAAAGTATGTAAAATAATCAGCGCGCAGAAATTAATTCAAGTGAGAAAAGAATTACTACTAAATGAATGATGACTCAGTGCATTGAATATTGTCAGAGACTGAGCTAAACTAGAAATACTATCAATATAAAAGACTGATATTATTATTACTTTGATAAAATTTAGGTACAAGATAATACATCAGATAATGTACAAGATGATAGACAAAAAGTGAAAGAAAAGAACGAAAATTCAACTTTTATATACATGAATTGAGCAGAATCAAGATTAAACAGTAGTTCTATTGACTTAAGATTGCAGAAGTTCATGCATACGACTGAAATGATTAAAACAGAATTGTTGAAACTAAATTAAGATGATAATGACTAAATTGATGACTTGATTCATTGAACTGCAAAACAGATTCAATGAATCAAGATTATTTAAGACATTGATGATTTATGTTTTAAATTAAGTTGATGATCTGACATCATGACAGTAACTTTTCTTTTCAAGACTGAGCTTCTGCAAGACAATGAAAAGAAACAAGATGAAATGAGAAAGAATCAAAGACAAAGACTGAAATGAGATGAAAATTGATGAAAACGCATTTTAATGTAATGAAGCACAGATGAAACTAAAATAAATCTGAGTCACATCTGAATCAGATCTGAGCAAGATGTCTGAGTCAGATCTTGACAAGATCTGAAAGATGAAACAAGATGAGACGCATTTTAACATGATGATGCACAGATGAAACTAGAATAAATCTGAGTCACATCTGAATCAAATTTAAACAAGATGTCTGAGTCAGATTTAAACAAAATCTGAGTCAGATTGAAATTAAATTGAAATGATGAAGATTAAACTTAAAGTTCTTGATATTGACATTGAGACATCACACATAACAGTACATGTGATTCTTCGACGACAGAGTTGACGAGGTGATATTCATTGAGTACTTGCTCACAATTATTCAGAAGATGAAAAGACTTTCAAGTAGAAAAGTGATTTTCTCAATTGACGTAATACTTAAGCAAGAATGAATTATAGCATCTATCACGCTTGAAGTTTAGTATGCTGTTTACATATCAGAATCTTTTGTCATTCTCAATGATAACAAGTTCTTGAGATTTCTGACGTTGATTTGAAAGAAGATCACTTGCGATATGATTCAGAAGAATGTCATGAAAGATTGAATAAATCTTCATGAATGCTAAAAGATTTAACTCAATGATCAGAAAATTATTCTTGAAGACATGCTTGATCTTAAAGAAATCAACGTTATGATTATTTAACTTAATAGCAAGACGAATGATGCTGAAATTGCAAACATTCAATCAGACTTCATCTTCGACGAAGTATTTAAAACAAGAACGACGAAAGAAATTGACATTGAATTCATAAATGATCTGAGCTATAAACATCTTATCACGTAGATGCTCAGTTAATTTCTTCATTTTCTTAATGAACTTTTCAACATTGATTAACTTGTTTCAAGCTTAAAACGTAAAATTCTTGAGCAGAAATTCAGAAAATTCAAAGTCTAAACATGAGTTCTGACTTGAATTGATCAAGAAGAGTGATGTTAAAGTGATTAATGACGATGCATTATTGACGATGAATTCAACTTCAGAAAGTCATTTAGCTCAGTCATTCTGCATGTAGTTGATGAAGATTCAAAGATAATGCTTCATGACAGCATTGATTCTCTCGATTTGATCATTGATTTCAGAATGATACATTATTGATAACTTAAAGTTTATCTTCAGCATTTTACACATATGCTTTCAGACATTAAAAATGAATTGTGTATCTCGATCAGACATGAAGAACTCAAGTAAATCATGATGTTTTTAAACATTAGCATAGAAGCAGTTGATAACTTCTTCAACTTTCATAGAAGTGATGAAAACTAAATGTCTCATTTTGATAAAATGATTGATGAAGACTAGAACATATTTATATGTGATACTCATGAAGATACTGAGTGATAAAGAATCTACATAGTTCATGAAAATATCACATCAATGATGTTCAAAAACTGAAAGAGAACATAATCATTCTTGAGTTCGTTGTTTAAAGAGCTTGAAACATGTGTATACATGACAGTTTCATACGAAGCGTTGAACATACTTATAAATGTTTGATCATCAATAAACTCAACTGATCAGTTCATAGCTTTTTGCTCTTTCTGAATGATCATCAATGACACTATCATGAATGAGCTGAATGATACGAAGACGTAGTTTATTTGAGTTGAGCACATACTTTCTTTCTTGAAAGTAAAGATGATTCTCATGTTCTTCACACTCAATTAAAGAAATCTTGTTGTGATGTCATGCTTCATTGCAAAGCACTTCAATTATCTGAGCTGCGAATTTATCATTGATTTCGACTTGCTTTCACAATGTCTGAATGAAAATGTCAGCAGAATCTTCATCAAGATTCAGAGTATCTTGATTTAGCTGAAGCTTGATGTCTTCAACGTTGAATTCTTTGATTTCTAGATTCATGAAGATTAAAATTTGCAAGAATGCTGAAATAACTGAAAACAGATGTAACTGAACTGAATCTAGAATGATGATTTGTGACTGAAGCTTCATGACTTTAATGTTGAAAACATTGAAGGCGAGATTCTTAACAATATTGAGATTTAAAACATGAATTTTCAGAATTGTCTGATGTTGATATTGATGTCGAGAATCGAATGTATTTCTCTCTTTAGAGAGATTTTCTGAGCGACGTGTCAGAGCATTCAACTTATCGTCGATCTTGTTGAAATGATAAGCGATGTGATAGTTGAATCTAGACAGAAACTCACTTCAATGAGCTTGATGATGATTCAACTGCTTAATTGACATGAAATACTCAAGATTTTTATGATTCGTGATCATTTCAACAGAATAGATAAAGTCTTCGAACTCTGATCATCATTTCTTGAAAGTGCAAACAATGATCATGAGTTCTTTATTGTAGATTTCGTAGTTATACTCGACTGAATTATGTTTCTTTGAAAAGTAAGTGACTGAATGAAGAATTTTATTCTCATC